>Ga0351906_1071_pt1 | contig 30710 bp, 39 predicted proteins | sample BONcelHT113001E5_FD_206866 | JGI IMG/M metagenome (GOLD analysis project Ga0351906, IMG submission 206866) | Enriched cells from coal bed in the Powder River Basin, Montana, United States - BONCAT cells T11 rep1 HSBNCT.T11.300.1.E5 ... | reverse complement strand
TGCCCGGGTTGCTGAGGCTATACCCAGTGACGGAGGTATTGACGAGTTTGTGATGGTATCAGTTGTCTGGATAGGTGGAGAGAACATGGTTCTCCCAAGGCCACGCGGCGCTGCCGGTCAGATGAATGGAATCCGTGCAAACGGGATCCTCCATGTTCCGGCATCAAAGGAGGGTTATCATGAAGGAGCAACAGTCAAGGTGCGAATGACCAGAGAGAATAGAAAAAGAGGTGAGATCCTCATTGCCGGGATATCAAATTTGCTGACTGATTACCTTCAGATTCTTTTTTCCATGGATAGCGATCCCGTTTCTGATGTGCAGCCAACCCAAATTATGATCAGACCGATGTCCCCGATTGGTGCATCTGCCTCATTGTACAAAGGAGCCTGCCATGCAGTTATCATTAAACAATCAGATATTATGCAAGGCACTGACGCCTGCAATCTGATGAAATCTGCAGGTAAATCCCGGCTGATTTCAATTGGTATAGGTGAATCAGATGGTGAAGGAATACTACTAATTTACCAGGAAAATCCGGAAATATTAAAAGAAATCTCACCACTCCTCAACTTTCTGGAATCAGACAAATGGGCTGGAAGTACGCCATTTCCAGAGGGATACTCACCTAAAGGGGCCGGTTTAAAAAAAGAACTGTTATCAGAAGACTCATGCAATAATGCTCTACACCCGGCAGCAGAAAGCATTTCAGAAGGATGAATCATGAAAGGAATCGAGTTTGTCAAAAAATCCAGATATGAAGCATAACAGGTTAAATCTTGATGGTAGCAATCGGTTTGCCTTATATCTTGCAACCGTCGGGAAGATACATCCCATTGAAGAAGAAAAAGAAGGGGGATCGATTTAGTGAAACAGACTAATATCCGGTTACTATCTCTTCAGGGGGGAGGGTTGCAATGACACCCTCCCTGAACTTTTCAAACCCGATATCATCGAGTTGATCAGGAAGAAGAATATCACCCCATGCACGGCGGTATATCCACTCTACAACTTTGTCAACACAAAGGTGAACCCCTTGTGGGCTTTTTACGGTGACAAAATGTTTCCCAAGTTTTGGATGACGTCCACGTTTTCCCCCTACCGTGATATGATAGGCAGGAGGATCAGACTTGATGATATGAAACGGACAGCAGTGTATACACATTCCACAGTGAACGCATGTATCATCATCAAGTTGAATAGTGCCATTCTTGATAACGATAGCTTTCTCTTTGCAGTACTGGACACAGGTTCCGCAGCCAGTGCAGGTTCCCGGTATCCGATACGGCCTGACAACCCCTGTGATACCTATCTCATTGAGACGCTCGCTTACACAGGAGTTAGGACAGGCTGATATGGCAATTCTTGCCTTAACCGGCATATCCCGCCCAAAATGTTTCTCGTCCAGTGACAGGGCCAGGGAGATTGAATCCACTTGGGCATATTTGCACCGATCAGTCCCTGGACATGCAGTCACATTAACAATTTCCGACTTCTCTGCACCAAGAGGGGTTCCATTTTCCTCAAGTTCTCTGACTACCTCTTCCATAACACCAGGTCTGACATGTATAAGTTCAGCAGTCTGGCGGGTAGTCAGATGAAGACCAGTGCCATAATTCTCCGCGATGCGGCAGATGCCTGCCATCTGCTGAGGAGTGATAATACCGGCAGGAATACGAATCCGGATAGTACAAAAAGATCCATCCATCTCGTTGATGATTCCTCCCTTCTCGTGGAGGGCCCATTTGCGCATACTGTAGTATATGGAGCACAGAGGAATGAACCTACCGGGAGATGAGATGAAATTCTGAATCAAAATAACTCAATTACAGGAACGGAAAAATCAATACAACCAGATTTCGCGTGAATGTTGCAATTTAAAAGACAAATGGAGTTGAGATGAGATCTATTATACATTACCTGGCACATATAGCAAGGAAGTCATGGATTGTCGATTTTTTCATGATTAAAACTGAGCCATTAGAGTCACCTCCTTATTTCAGAGATACCCCTCACCTTACCGGCAGGGGATGTACTCATTGCTTTCTCTGTATGACAGTCTGTCCATCACCAGGGGCAATTGAAGTAATACGACGAGGAATGCCAGCTCAGTGGATACCTCAAATATCAAAAGGACACTGCATCAGGTGTGGGCTGTGTGTTGAAATATGCCCCGAACTCGTTTTAGATTGTGGGCGAATATACAAAATGACCTGTAAAAGTGAGACAGGTTGGGATATTGAAAATCATATTCAGATAAATCCGGTGACATGTATCGGGTGTGGAGCCTGCGCTGTAGCATGCCCGATAAATAAGCGGATCGATAATCATATGGCAGGAAAAGGAACATCATCTTCTGACGAGGTGATTATCAGGATTGAAGATGGGATATGTAAGGTATTGCATGAAGAGAAATGCACTGGATGTAAAACATGTGAAGATAAATGCCCGGTTAACGCAATCCGAATCATCACCCTTCTTCAAGCCGCCCAGATAGAATACGAAGATGAAGAGACATGAATGTAACCAATAACATCAGGAGATCCCGGGTAGGTAAACAGGTGCGCATGGAATAAATCCCCCCACAAAATGCCGTGCGTCCCCCAGAAAATCGGAATTAGCGCTCAAAACCGTGATTTTCCCCGTATAAACCACCACACAAAAACCTTTCGTTTGCTCCCGAAAACGTGGTGGTTTTCTATGATAATGAAGGTTTGGGGTAGGACTTGCAGATCCGGCATCCTAATACATAGCATGAACCGGGTATGTTTATCTCTTTTCAGGAGGAAGATTACCTCATATCTCAGTGTGTGGTATACATCAATGAAAGTTCTTATCTTTGATACCGTGACGACCGGACAACCGGTTGAAGAGAAGGATCCGTTTCATTATCCCGAATACTGGCCCCGGCTAGTGCAGCTGGCCTGGATACTATCAGATGATGAACAGATTATTGAGGAACAGAATTTTATCATCTGTCCAGATGGGTTTACGATTCCCAAATCTGCGTCAGATATTCACGGGATAACAACGGATCGGGCAAAGGAGGAAGGAAAACCCCTTCAGGAGGTTTTTGCACTTTTCTCTGAGGCAATTACCCAGGCAGAAGTTATTGTCGGGCATAATGTGAGTTTTGACCGGAGTGTGGTGACATCAGAATTTGCCAGGGCAAAACAAAATGCTCCGATCCTTGGCCTGCCATTTCACTGCACTATGAAAGCTTCATCTGATATTTGTCAAATACCGTCAAAAACCAAGAGAGGATACAAATTACCCTCACTTGATGAACTCTACACCCATCTCTTCCAGGAACCTTTTGAAGAATCCCACGATGCTCAGAAGAATGCCAGAGCGTGTTCACGCTGTTATTTTGAACTAAAACGACAGGGATTATTTCAGGAACTTCGAACGAAACCAGACGTGAAAGAAGGAAGGTTTAAGAGAAAATTCGGAAACCCACGATATTGACCGCCTAAGTACCGAGAGAGACAAAAAAATACTCCATCATTTTTATCGAATATTATAATTTCATTGTAGTGCTTAAATACAGCAGTACAGACAACAAAAGACAGGTCTGATATCTCACTTATTCCAAAATATTCAAATCTATGCTTGAAGAACTCATCATTCTCATTCTGATTATTGTTCTAATCACAATTCTCATCAGTTATATCAGACTCAGGGGTTGTCTGGAGGAGCGTGCCAGAACCTTATTTAACACCTGGCGTGACAGGGAACTGGCATCACTTTCACACAGACTACACGTTGAAATGGAAGAGACCATAGGGCGCGAAGTGCAATTTCAGAGCAGAGAATGGCAAAAAAAAGAGGAAGAGCGAATCAGACAGGATGCGATCAGAAGATCTCGGGAGGTTATACATGGAAAAGTAACCGAGCATCTCATCCCTTACTTCCCCGCCTTCCCCTGGAATCCATCAGACGCCCGGTTCCTTGGATCTCCTATCGATTTTATAGTCTTTGACGGACTTTCTGAAGGAAAAGTCAGGGAAATTGTGCTGGTAGAAGTGAAAAGCGGAGTTACAAAGTCCCTGTCGCAGCGGGAGAGATCAGTCCGGCAATGCACTGAAAAAAGATCCATATCCTTTCGGGTTATTCATCCAGATGAACAGAATCACTGAAGATATTTGGATGAACAGGCATTATAACCAATTTTTCAGGCTTTTTTGTACCGTCTTCTGTCCGAAAAGATTTTCATAAATAAGACCCCCAATATTTACTCCAAGATTTCTACTCACCGCATACACGCACCCTGCCCGGGCTGGACACCGGGGACACCGGGGACCGGGGGCACAATAACTCATCCCAAGGACATAGAGAGGTCTGTCCAAAAGCCAGGGGTCCTGTGAACAGAGTATCCGGGCAAGATGCTGCGCCTGATACGAGGTGATTTTACTCCCCTCTCCACATGCTATCCGGGCAATAACCCGGGAGTCAACTACGTCACCAACAATATCAAAGACTCCTTTGATGTATCCCTGATCCTTTAAAGCACCGATAACAAGGCATACGCTAGATCGTGGAATTCCAAGGACATGGAGCCTGCGAAATACTTCCCTGGGATTATAAAAAAAACCTTCCCAGATTTGCCTTGCATCCCCACGATAGTAACGCACCATCAGCACCGCTACATCCCAAAGCCGGGCATGCACTGCAGGTTCAGGGTGAAGATGATACTCCCAGAACTGATCAGCCCACCCTTCCTGCGAGTGAGCCAGAATAGCACGCCAGAGATTTTCCGGGTTTTCAAGGACCTCATCGGTAAAAAAAGCAGTATTATCCCAGACATCAGTCTTTCCAGCACGAAACTCAAGGATACAGGCGCAAAGAAATTTATTCGCATCCTGCATCGAGAGTGATTCAGGCATAGCCCCTGACAACCACGGCCACTCACTCTCACGAAACCTGATGTCAGATCGTCTGAGCCGAAGCAGGGTCCTGCAGGAAATCCTCAGTAACTCTGGGAGATGATGCTGTATTACGAGTTTTGAATCTTCTCCACCAGCAGTTATTTCTTCAATAATGCTGATTAGACGGGAAGCATCAGAATCACATAATTCAGATATCACCAGGCTCTATCCTCCCCCAGTGAAAAGCAGATAAAAAACATCATAATGATACCGATAAATCCTCTTCACATCGACAAAGTGCCTTAATTCCAGCGCCCGTATCTTTTGATCTTACAAGTGCGAAGTATTGAGATCCTGATTCAAATACAGGGGGATTAACCCTGAATCGTGCAAAACCTATTCCATCACATTGCAATAACTGGTCTTCAATACGATGCGTATCATCCAGTGAGATCTGAGTATCAGAATATCCGGACAGAGTATATATTCTCCCCTGACCTGGTTCTATTTGTGTGAAAAACTCTTTTTCATCTTTCTCGCCTGGGGCCCGGAGTGGGCCACCATTGGGGTTTTCAAACTCATGTATCAGGCCCTGAAGGGTATAATAATCATCAAATTCATGAAGCAGATCAATCACATCAGAGACTGATGGATTTCGAACCAGTCCGGGAGTGTCAAGATCGCCAAATACCACTTTCCTGAATGGAACAGATTTAAATCCTTCTACCACTGCATACCTGACTCCGGCATCAGAAAGCAATGCAAGACAATTGGGAAGGGCAACTGATCGACTGGTAATAATGGTCTTTTCAAGATCAATACCTGCACTTATCGTTGCACCTGCCAGATAGTGCCGAGTAGTATCTTTACCATCAGGTAGATCGCAGACATGTTCCCCGATGTGCTTGATAGTCCCCACCGACCCACGCATTGAAAGCGCTGCAACCAAATCAAGAGTAAACGTTGTCTTCCCCGAACCTGACCAGCCCGCTACATGAATGATCTTCATAATTTTCCAGTAATTCTTACATTAATCGGTTAGTACCCAAAAAATCAGTACCCGGTCTCAATCTCATCAGGAGGAAGATCTGCAAGAACTCTTCCTTTGAACCGGTCAAAATTAAGGTCGTTTAGTTGATCAGAAAGAAGCGCCCCATCCCAGGCACTCCGATAAATCCATTCAACAACGAGTCCAACCACTCTAAGAGCCTCTTTTGGAGACTTCACCGTTACCAGATGCCTGCCTGCAGCCGGGCTGGTGCCTCTTCTGCCTCCAACCGTTATCTGGTATGCCGGAGGATCGGCATGAATAATTCCATATGGACAACTTAAAATGCACATCCCACAGAGGATACATTTCTCCATATCCATGTGAAGGAGGCCGTTTTTAACACTAATCGCTCCTTTTTTGCAGTACTGCGTGCAATTGTCACACCCCGTGCAATCCCCGGATTTCCGCTGCGGCCTGACAACGCCGGTAACCCCAATCTCACACAGTCGCTCACTCATGCATGAATGAGGACACGATGACACAGAAATGCGTGTCTTTACCGGCATATCGCGCCCGAAGTGTATTGAATCTATTTTTTTTGCAAGGTCCAGTGAATCAATCAGACCAAATACACATCTGTCAATTCCCGGGCAGGCGGTAACATTTACCACCTCTGTTTTCTCACTCCCAAGAGGAGTCCCATTCTTCTCCAGATCTGATATCAGATCCATGAGGTGAGCAGGATCGACATGAAAAAGTTCTATTGTCTGCCTGACGGTTAGTGAAAGTCCGACATTATAACGTGCGGCAATATCAGCAAGACCACGCAATTGATCAGGACTTACCATCCCTGCCACAATACGGAGGCGAACGGTAACCCGGTCCGTTCCCCGCTCGGTTATGATACCCCCTCTGTCATCAAGGGCGGATCTTCGCATGAATACAGATGAGAGGAGAAGAATATAAAATAATTAGGTTTTTTTCCTGAACCCTGCCTTTATGCATTATAGACAAGGGAACCAGCCATAACCCCGATTTCATTTACTCCGGTTGAAATTACTTCAGATGTTGAATATTTCCCGATGATAAAAACAATATACGGACCGGCCTCGCGAGTAATCATCATTATCATCTGCCCTTCCTTGTCAGTGCAGGCACAGATGAGGGAGTGGAGATCTGGGTTGAAATTCTGGGGAACTCCTTGAAGCGGAGTGTAACCGGCTCCTTCCATAAAAGAACGTGTCACCTCATGTAACAGGAGTTCATTGCAGATCTTCCCTTCTTCGTTTAGCACCGCAATAACCTGAACTTCAGGATCATTTATAACAGGATCCTTGATTATCGTCATCTCCTGACCTGCACCAGGCAGATCATATGTCATCGCGACCCAGTTTTTTGGTACCGTCATAAGAAACCTGCCAGATATCCCAATCTTCTTCCATGAGTCAGTATTACCGGCAGGTGCTGTAACCATACCGGAGAAGAGGATGAAAAAAAGTGTTATCGCAACACGGCTGAACCCAGATCTGATACGAGACAACATGCTTCAATCTACCATGTAAGCAGAGATAGAATTATCGGTTTTTTCGGGATGCCAATAAACCAATACACCCCGGCTGAGTGCAGGAAATTAAAAAATAGAAAAAAGGGATCAAATGAGGGATCAGATCAGAAATTCATCCAGATTCGTCAATCGCCCTGGCAGTATTATATGCTTCTATCGATTCAGAAGAACGCCCCATTTTTGCAAGGATATCTGCCTTTCCTTTCCATGCAAGAGAAAACGTGGGATCCAGTTCGATTGCCTTTGTATATGAGGTAAGTGCTGCAGGATAATCCCCTGAATCAGCAAGGATATTTCCTTTGTTATACCAGGGAAATGCATATTCAGGATCAAGTTCGATGGCTTTCTCATATGAGATAAGCGCCTCATCAGTCCGGTTGAGTCGTGCGAGGTTCGTTCCCCGATTAAACCATACAACAGCATTGGATGGATCAAGAGCAGAGACGTTGTCATAGGATGCAATGGCTTCTTCATATCTCTGGAGCCTTGCAAAAGTCAGACCCTGATAATACCAGGCATCAATATTCGTCGGATCGGTTGTAGTAGCATTGGAAAACTGCACCAGTGCACCCTCATAGTTTCGTTCATCCCAAAGTGCAAGACCAGCATTAAAAAAATCTTGGGCACGATTATGAGTGTCTTCAGATGGATCTGCAGATGCTACAGCAGGCATAAGCAGCAATCCTGCAAAAAGGAAGAGCATAGCCATAAAGCGATTATTCATACTCATCGTCTGAGCGGGCAGGACATTTAGGGATTTTGTATAATACCGTTGATAGTCTTGATAATCCCTCTGTAATTATCACTCACGTATTAAAAAATCATCAATCAGAGCGCGGGAGAAGTTTAAATGACTAGGTAGTACAGGAACGTTATCGCAGGTGAACCACCCGGTATCTTCTGTCTCAATGTTATCTCACCTGATGGGGCCGGACGAGAGGTACAACCCGGCCCGGGATCTTAGGGACAATCACGGGAGAGCAGACCAGCGATACTATGCAACGGGATTATTTCATACCCACCCACAAGGTGAACATGCGTGAGTTTTGAGATCCGGGATGAGATAGTGTGTCCTTTACATAGAAATCAGGTAGGGATAAACGGTGGCAACTCAGATATCTATCAGGATAATATCCGGGCAGAGGTATCATTACCGATGTCTGCCTAATATTTCAGAAGAAAGAGCATAAATCCATAGTACCTTCTGAATATCAGGGGCCAAAGACATTTTCGAAGGAAAAACTGATTCAATAATATTAGGTATAATCCGCCATGAAACTTCCTCCGGTTGAAATCAGGCAGGTAAGACCATGTTCTATCTGTGCATTCTTTGTGCATCTTTCAGATTCACTCGATGGCATATGCACCGTCAATAAAGGGGAAAAGAAAGGGCAGCGATGCCCACGCTGGGAACAGGAAGATCCGGCAAGTCTGAATGCCTGGACATGCTGGTATAATATTACCACAGAAGAGATAGAAGGATCTGAAGACCCCTGGGTGAAGAGCATTGTAAATGAATCACTCCGGTTCTATAATTCTGCGCACTCAAGGCGTGAGATAACCGGTGGACGGAAGATGAGAAACAGGCGTAAATAAGACCTCATGGAAAACAGAGATATTATTATCGAAATCATGTTTACCTCACCTCTCATTCGATCGTCAAATCAAAACCTTTAATTTACAGTCAAGCCAAGCCTACGGTACACGAAAGACATGATCGAATTGATCTTCCAGACCCTGGTTGCTGCAGTATGCTGCTGGTTTCTTTTTATACTTGTTGATATGATATTTGCCCTGCCAAAAGAAGGCGGAGTAGTTGGAGCAACAGCAATAGCAGAGGCGATAAAACGAGGAGGAGGGGATATTCGTGGAGGGACGATGATAGGCAATATTGTCTCATCACCAGATGCTTCAGCCGGAACACTCCTTGCTGCCTGTGGTGTATACTGTTTTGGCATTCCCGGAGGACTTATCGCTACAGTTCTTGTATATATCGGGAATCGCATCTGCCATGACCCGGGATATGCAGGAACTACCGGATGTTTTCTTGCAACTTTCATGGTCTATGGCGGAACCCTGGTGGGAATACCTCCTTCTGCCTTCATTGCCGGAATGGTCATTGCTATTCTGACTGTTCAGGGAATCTGGCATCCATGGTCAAGTAAACTGCTGGGGTACATATGGAGGCTGCGAAATTGATTACAACTCCCGACCAGTTTGCACTGTGGATTTGCGCACTGATAGCTTTGTATGCAACAATCCGGATAATAACCGAGCCGGATACTCTCAGAAAACTCCCCTTTCTCAACGTGTTTAGTTTTGCAATTGCGGGTGTCATCGCTCTTTTAATACCTCACCCGTTAGCCCTGATCGCAGCGGTGGCATACTTTGTTGGAAGCACCTTTGAATCAAATGCAATTGCAAGCGTGTATGCCGGAGGAATAGAGGAGGAGAACCATGAATGAGATACTGCTTCTCATCTTTGGCGGTATTGCAGTGATTGGCGCACTATATACCGGGATATCAAAAGATCCCTATCATAAACTGATTGCCATCGGTCTTCTTGCCGGTGCAGTAATGCCACTGCTCATTGACAGAGGATATGTGGATATCGCAGCAGCCCTCGCTCTCATCCTTCCACTCTCCACCATATTCCTCCTTCAGCTCTTTCATCGGGGATCGCCATGAATATGACACCGGAATTCATCATAGGAGTCATCATCCTGATCATCGGAACGATAATATCAGCATTTCCAGGCAGACGAGATTATCTGTCAAGACTGATTAATCTTGAAATTCCGGCATTCGGACTTCTCCTTATTGCCTTATCATTTGATGAAACGCTGGCTCTGTTAACATTCATTGCCGTCTCCACTCTTTCAACCTTTGTGATGGTCTTAGTTATTGAACGCACGGAGGATCCGGTATGAGAAAGAGAACCTTGTTCAGTCGGTTTTCAATTGCATTTGGATCTTTTGGGAATCTGGCAGCGATGTATGCTGCTCTTGGAATCATCCTGAGTATCCTTGTCATAACTACAATACCGTTTATCAGTTATCATGAAGATCAGGTGTATCCAAAAAACATCAACAGATCCAGTTCACTTGACCCATATGACCGTGGGGGAGTGCCGTTTGGTCAGACCCAGGTACATGCACAATATCCGGAAAATTCTCCGTCAATAGGATATGTAACTGCATATCTCACACCATTTTCAGCGTTTCTCGCTGGTGTCACCCTCTACCTGGGAACTACCATTGTCTCACATCCGGGAGGAATCCTTGATGAGATCCTCTACAACACCCGTGGTCTTGATACCGTAGTAGAGACCGCCATTCTCTTTACCGCATTTGCTATCGCATCACTGTTATACCGGAGGAAAAACTGATGCAGTTCTATCAGATAGGGCTGGCAGCAGCGCTAGTTTGTGTTACTATCTCATTCTGGGCCCTGATGCGTGAGCGGGATGATGTGCATAAACTCCTGCTTGTAGATCTCATCGAGATCATTGGCCTTGTTATCATTGCCCTTGTCGCAACCGACCTTGCAGAGGCACTGATCCTTCCCGGCCTGGTAGTAGGTATTTCTGAGCTCATTGCACTTGCAGAAATTTATATCCGAAAAGAGCGACGGTTTGTCCGCACACACAAACCCATCCAGATTGAGGTGATGAAGACCGCCCCTCCTATCATCTCCTTTATTCTGGTCGTGTATGGAATAATTCTTTCCGGTTTTTCAGGCGGCGCTGTTGCAGGTCTCGGAGTGGTATTTTACTTCATGTGCATTGGCCATTCGGAACGATTTGAGCTGCTTGAAACGCTTTCAGGGTATGCCTGGGCATTCTGGATAATTGCCTTCTTCATCTTTATGATCCTGCCTCAGTACTGGTTCATAGCAGTAATGATATCAGGAGGGGCAATCCTGCTGAAAGTCACCACAAAAATGTCCCTTATCGGAACCATGCGGGAGAATTATCAGGAGGAGCAGTCATGAGCACAATGTTTGGACTTCCCATTGAAGGAGAGCACCTGTACACCCTTGAATTCGGGGATATCGTCCCGTACTTCAGTCTTTATACCTGCTCACTCTTCATTTTCGCAGCTATTTTTATCATAATTGCAATAATCACAAAACCGGAAAAACAAGCAACCATCGTTTTTGGGACAGACGGATTTTTTGAGAAAGAGATCAATATCAGCGACCTTAAATTTCAGCGGTTCATGGCCATTGCATGTGGTCTTGCCACGCTTGGAGCCATGGTATCAGGTGATATCTTCAACTATGCCCTCTTTACCGCTCTTGTAGGAATAACCAACATCGGCATCGTTGCAGCTACAGATAACCGGCACATATTAAACGCCGCATTCCACTACGGAATCGTTGCAATGGTTGCTACAGTCTTCCTCTTCGGAGGAGCAGCAATAGCACTTGCGACGACGGGAACTCTTTCGATATGGGCATTGGCTGGAAAAAACCTTGTCCCGATTGCAGCAAAAATATTCCTTGTATTCGGTGTCTTTGGTGAAGGAATGGCTCCATTCTATATCGGAAAATCAGAGATGATCAGGGCGCCAGGAGCGCCATATGTTCTCATGATCCACGTCAGCTCGCTGCTCATCTTTCTGCGGGTTGTTGAAATTGTTCTGACGGTGTAAGGAATGGATAAACATACCAGTAAAAATCTGATGAGGCTCTTCACCTTATGTGTCATCCTGCTTATCGCAGGTGAAATGAGTGGACTGCAACCGGCATGGATATTCCCACTCCTGTTCATAATTATTTTCCCGGGATTTATCCTCTCATTATTCTCATGGTGGAAAGCATCAGAAGAGGACGAAGACCTTCCGTTCATGGGGTACTGACATGATTGAACTGATTGCTGCAGGAACCATTATAGGACTGCTTTTTCATGGCATTCACCGAAAAGTCATTGCACGAGTTCAGGGAAGGCCTGGACCGCCGGTCTGGCAGGAAATTCTGCACACCCTGAAATTTTCGTTTAAAGAAACATGGATTCCAAAAACAGCAAGTAACCCGCTCTTTGTATTCATCGTAGCAGTTGAACTGGCCATCTGGACCGGAGCAATTGTCATTGTCGGGTACGGAGGAAGCCTTCTGATGCTCTTTGCTGTGTTTATGCTTCATAAAATTGTAGAGCACGGGCTTGGTCTTTCTTCTGGATCGCCATATGGTAAATTCGGGGCCATACGGTCAGTCATGTCTGCAGCATCAGAGATTCCTCTCTTCGCAACGATCGGTGGGATCTATCTGATAACCAGGACGCTGAATATAAACGAAATTGTTGCATGGCAGCAGGTTCACGGCTGGCTCATCATTCCGGCTCTTCCCCTGGCATTTGCGATGTACCTGGTCATCCTCTCAAAGATGCACTATGGTCCGTTTTCAATAACCAAAGCAAAAGAGATTGTATCAGGTGTTTTGACGGAGCATTTCGGTATCTACCGTGCAGGGCTTGATGTTGCATTTGCAATGAAAACCTTTGTCCTCATCTGGGCATTTGTTCTGATATTTTTCGGAGCCCTCCCCTGGTGGCTGATGCTGATTGCAATGCTTATAGTACTGCTTTCACTGTCATTTGTCTGTGCGTTTACTCCGATGCTCTCCCCTTATGATACGGTTGCATTTCAGGCTGTGGTGAGTGGTATTCTCATTATCTATATCTTCATTATCGGAGTGAGTCTATGAGCCTTATCAGAAATACGCTCCTCGCTGCCAGTGGGTTTTATGCACTTATATTTATCATTCAAACCCTTGAGCAGCCACCAGTAATCTGGGAAGCACTTGGCGGAATCGCAATCCTTGGCACTCTGACCACCCTTTCATTCAAATCAGATACACATGAGCTCCATAATGGTGAAATAATCCTTATATGGTCATGTATTCTGCTCTTTTCACTCTATGCTCTGCTCAGAGCCGGAGGAGTAATATGACCACGCTTGCGTACGAACGGGATCTGACGGCAATGAAATTTGCCATCCTGAAAGGAGTATACCATGCCAGAGTGGTTCTTGCGATGGCTGAGGATCTGAGGATCCAGCCACACCAACTTCGAAAACATCTTATTTCAACCCTTGATATGATAACCCTTGAATCACTAGCACCGAGGTATGATACTGCACTAAAGTGCGATGAACCAGATGAGATAAAAAAAGCACTTGGATACGAACTTTATACCCGGTTTATCCCAATCATTCCAGAAGAGATAATGAATGAAGCATGCATCCGGGCGAAAAAGCAGATTCTTGATGGTTTTTATGAACCTGATGCAATAACTGCAGCAAAGCAATACATTGCAGAGGAGATCTTCTTATGACCCTGCTGCAATCGGTAAAAAACCTCGTTAGATCCCGCTCAATTCATGTCTGCTATGTGGATACCGGGTCTTGCAACGGATGTGACATTGAAGTGCTCGCCTGTTTAGCGCCCCGGTATGATCTTGAGCAATACGGAATTTATGTGCATAATAATCCCCGTGAAGCAGATGTACTGCTTGTAATCGGTGGAGTGACTCCTCAGTGGGAAGACAAATTAAAGATGATCTGGGATAAAATGCCTGAACCAAAAGCCGCTGTTGCTATAGGGAACTGTGCAATCAGTGGTTGTGTATTTAACCGGCCGCAATCCCTGACAAATCCCCCGGTTCGAAAACACATTCCCGTAGCAGCAGAAGTGCCGGGATGCCCGCCACGACCAACTGAAATAATTTCTGCCATTCTTTCGGTCAGAGATCTGATATTCAAAGACTGGGAGACGAAACGATGAAAAAAACCGTAGACGTCTCAATCCCTCTCGGCCCAATGCACCCGGTGTGGAAAGAGCCATGCCGTCTTAAATGCGAAACCATCGGCGAGCGAGTGGTAAAAGCAGAGATGGAACTTGGCTACATGAAAAAGGGTATTGAACGGATTATGAAAGGAAGGCCCTGGCAGGAAGTTATGTTTCTTGCAGAACGGGTGTGTGGTATCTGCTCGGTAATCCACAATATGGTCTTCATCGAAGCCATGGAAAAGATGTCAGATATTGAAGTTCCAGATAGGGCTGCATATCTGCGGGTGGTAGCAAATGAACTTGACAGAATCGCAAGTCATCTGATTGCAAACTTCTCATACTGTTATACCATTGAGCATGAGACGCTTGGTATGTATCTGCTTAACACACGGGAAACAGTGATGGATCTGCTTGAAAAACTCACCGGAGCAAGAGTGACCTGTTCATATATGGTTCCCGGAGGAGTCAGATTTGATCTTCTCGATGAGGATAAAACAGATATGGTAATTGCCCTTGACAAAGTTGAGAGCGAAATCCGGCGGTATATGCAGATGTTTGATGAAGGGCCGCTTATTGCGCTCAGGAGTGTCGGAGTTGGAACGCTCACATCTGAGCAGGCACTCGAAGGGCATGCAGTCGGACCAACAGCAAGAGCAAGCGGTATTGAGTATGACGTCCGAAGCAACCATCCAACCTATCAGAAGTTAAACTTCCACCCAATTGTCAGAACCGGTGGAGATAACCACGCGCGGATTATGATTAGGTTTGATGAAGTACTCCAGTCAGTATCACTTATCAAAGCAGCAATAACCACTCTTCCGCAGGGACTTATCAGAGGTGGAGGTGTCATGAAAAAGGGATCCATCGTCTATGCCGGTGAAGCACCACGTGGCGAACTAACCTATCATATCAAGGCAGACAGCTTTGGAAGAATTCAGGAGATATATATTCAAACCCCTTCAATTATGAATATCGAGGCGTGTGTCCATTATATGATACCTGAATCCTACTCGATTGCTGATGTGAGTGCTACTTACATAAGTGCCGATCCCTGTATTGCCTGCACGGAGCGGTGATCATGACATCAGTATCAGCGTACATCAAACAGATGCTGACAAAGGATTGGGCACATAATTTTCTGAATGCAAAAACAGCACCATTAGAGTCACCATCATACTTCAGGGGCACACCGCATCTGACCGGAAAAGAATGTACACACTGCTTTCAGTGTATGATGATCTGCCCGTCACCAGGTGCCATAGAAGTAATGAAAAATGATGAAAACGGTGGGTGGGCACCAGTTATCCATGACGGACACTGCATCAGATGTGGTCTTTGTGTAGAAATCTGCCCTGAACTGGTCCTTGAAGCAGGACGGGTTCACGCAATGAACGTTCATGATGAGACCTATATGCAGTTCACATTTCACATTCAGGTAAATCCGGTAACCTGCATGGGCTGCGGCAATTGTTCGGTTGCCTGCCCGGTGAACAAAGAAATTGATCCATCACTTGCAGCAAAAGGAACATCTTCATCTGATGACGTGATTATGCGGGTAGACAAAGGCCTCATGACTGTTTTACATGAGGATAAGTGCACCGGATGTAAAACCTGCGAAGAACAATGCCCAACTGGTTCGATTATGGTTGCACGTGTCCTTGAGCCGTTACAACTGGTGGAGTCATGAGATTTATAATAAACACCGGTCGCACCGTTGGACAGGGATCGCATGTAGATCGGAAGAATTCACCCGAATACATCAATGAGGCGTCTCTCATCAGGATGAATCCGGTTGATCTGATGAAACTTGGGATTGAAGGCGGTGAATATGTACGGGCACATGCAGACGGAGTGTCGCTCACGCTCCGGGTGCTTGAAGATGGAACGATTGAAGAAGGAACAGCATTCCTCCCTCTTGGCCCATACGCTAATTATCTTGTCTCCGGGGGGACTCACAGCACCGGAATGCCGGACTTCAAACAGATAAACGCAGATATAGAGCCAGACGATCAGAAAGTACTACCTGTAAGTGAACTTATGCGGCTACTTGGCGGGGTGCCTTATGCAGGTTAAGAATGCAATCTGTCCGTTCTGCGGATGTCTATGTGACGATATTGCATTAGAGATTGAAAACGGTGTTATCACCGGTGTTGAAAACGCCTGCACTCTTGGTGCACATAAATTCTTAGAAGATCGGGACTTCAGGCTGAAGAGCCCCATTATGCGTGATGGAAACGGATGGAAAGACATCTCGTATGATGAAGCAATCGAATACACGGTCGGGGTGCTTGCAGATGCAGACCGGCCACTTCTCTACGGCTGGTCCAGTTCAGCAACCGAGACACAGGCACTTGGTGCTCATATTGCTGAACTCATTTCCGGTGTTATTGACAGCACCAGTACCGTATGTCATGGACCCTCCATTCTTGCAATTCAGGAAGTAGGTCATCCCGGGTGCACACTAGGACAAGTGAAAAACCGTGCAGACACCATCATTTACTGGGGAGCAAATCCGATAGAAGCGCATCCCCGGCATATGAGTCGCTATACTACCCATGCAGATGCATTCTTCATTCAGAACTCTTTCCGAGGAAGAAAGGTTATTGTTGTTGATGTCAGAAAAACACCAACTGCCGAGATTGCAGACGAGTTTGTAAAAATAGAGCAGGGGGGAGATTATGCGGTTCTCTCTGCTCTCCGGGCGATTGTCAGAGGAAAAACAGACGTTATCCCAGACATGGTTGCAGGGGTTCCAAAAACCCAGCTCATCCACATTGCTGAAATGTGTAAAGAGGCTAAATTCGGAGCAATATTCTTCGGACTTGGAGTTACTATGACCGGAGGGAAGTACAAAAACATCAGAAATGCAATTGAATTTGTATCTGAACTTAACCGGCATACCAAGTGGACGATAACTCCGATGCGTGGACACTGGAATGTATATGGATCAAATGAGGTCTTCACCTGGATCACGGGCTATCCCTTTGGTGTAGATTACTCGCGTGGGATCGCATTCTATAATCCGGGTGAGACGACTGCAGTAGACATCCTTGCGCGTGGGGAAGCAGATGCAGCGGTCATTGTCGGTAGTGATCCCGGAGCTCATTTTCCCCGTATCTGTAATGAGCATCTTGCAAAGATACCAACCATCCTCTTTGACCCCTACCCAAGTGCCACCACTCACGTAAGCACGGTCCAGATACCCTCCGCTGTTAATGGAATTGATGCTGATGGAACAGCCTACCGGATGGATGGAATTCCGATAAAGACAAAGAAAGTTATTGATTTCGGATATCCAACCGACACCACGCTCTTTGAAACAATATACCAAAAGATAAAACAGGTAAAAGGCGGGGTGGACATCGATGCGTGAACTCCTCATTAAGAATGCATATGTCATTGACCCGGTGCAGGGAATTCATGGTGACGTTATGGATCTGTCAATCCGGGATGGACGGATTGTAGATAAAGTAAGGGGAAATGCTGAGATAATTAATGCCGGAGGAAATCTGACTCTTGCCGGAGGTGTTGATTCTCACACCCACGTATGCGGAACAAAGGTAAACTTTGGCAGATACATGAGTCCGGAAGATATGCGGGCCGGGCGGACTCCCAGACGCGGAAAGATGTACCCCACTTCTGGTTACACCGTCCCAACCACTTACGGAAACAGTTACCGGTACAGCCGGATGGGATATACCACCCTGCTTGAGGGTGCAATGGCACCGATGGAAGCGCGTCATACCCATGAGGAGTTTTCCGCAACACCGATGCAGGATATGCTTGCAAATACCCTCTTTGACGGAAACTGGAATCTGTATGAGGCAGTCGCTGACAAAGATATCCCGCAGGCAGCCGCGGTTATCAGCTGGACGTTGCGGGCAGTCAAAGGGTTTGGGATCAAACTCACCAATCCTGGCGGCACTGAAGCATGGGGATTTGGAGATGACCTTTCCGGTATCGATGAAGAGGTGCCGAATTGGGGAATCACACCGCGTGAAATAATAACCACATCAATTGAAGCGTGTGAAATGCTCCATCTTCCTCACTCTGTGCATCTTCACTGTAATAACCTTGGAATGCCAGGAAACTTTAAAACTACGCTGCAAACACTTGATATTCCACGCGATATGAATCCTGACCGGCAGACGCTCTACCTCACCCACCTCCAGTTTCACTCATATGGTGGGACCACATGGGGAAGTTTCAAGTCAGAAGCCCCGGCAATTACCAACGTTATCAACAATAAACCCCACATCGCCTTTGATATGGGTCAGGTTATGTTCGGGCGGACGATGACAATGACTGCTGACGGACCGATGGAGTTTCGCCTGTATACTCTGCACCATAACAAATGGAGTAATCATGATGTAGAACTCGAAACTGGTTCTGGTGTCATTCCGGTGTACTACGACCGTAAGAGTCTGGTCAACAGTGTCATGTGGGCGATCGGACTCGAGCTCGCTCTGCTTACCAAAAATCCCTGGCAGGTGATGCTGACTACCGATAATCCCAATGGTGGTCCATTTGTCAAATATCCTGAAATCATCGCCCTGCTGATGAGCCAGAAATGCAGGGAAGCTGAACTTGCAACGGTGCATAAGAAGACCACTGAACGATCTTCGCTTGGCACCATTGACCGGGAACTGAACTTTGAAGAGATCGCTGTCATGACACGTGCCGGGCAGGCAAAAGCTTTGGGTCTGTTAAATCATGGAAAAGGGCACGTATCTGAAGGTGCTGAAGCAGATATCGCAATCTACCCGATAAAACCAGACCACATCGATCCTTCCATCCAGTACGATGATATCATAAGTGCATTCCAACAGTCTCTCTATACCCTGAAGGATGGCATTATCGTGACCAGGGATGGAGAAGTGGTAACAGGTCTTCCAAACCGGACATTATGGGTTGATGTGCCCGAACCTGACGGAATTGACATCAGTAAAAGTCCCAGATTTGTTGAAAAATTTACCCGGTTTTATTCAATGGAACTTGAGAACTACCCGGTGCAGAATGAGTATGTGAAGCGGGGAGTGGCACTGAAGGGAAAGTGTGAGAATTACATTCAATAAATAAAAATCCCAATGGGGCCCATTGAGGCCCCCAAGCGACACAGATAAAAAAATCATACAAAATAGGAGAACAGGTATCATGACACAAATTACCTTTCTGGATATTGAAACCGAAATAAAAAAGATTCCGGTTGATAAACTGCCTATCGTATACAACCTTATTTTAAATTTTTCAAAACCAGCAACTTACTCTCTTCACCATGATTCTGACGATACCATAGAAGGAAACAGAATAAAAATTTCAAAGATTCAGGACCTTTGCGGTATTATTAAATTAGAAGACATGAAGGATTACGAAGAGATAAAAACAATAAGTCAAACAGGCACTACAAATTATGCTGATACCGTAGATGAGGTTGTGTATGGTATAAAAAAGAAAGGTAGAACCAAAGATGAATGAGAGAGTATTAATTGATTCATCTGCACTCATTGCATATTTTATCAAACAGGAAAAGCATCATCAAATTATTCGTGAATTTATTGATGAAAACCCAGATATGGAGTGGGTGATAGTGTCCACAGTTTTTTCTGAACTTGTAACATGGCTTCGTGACCGGACAAATTCAACCCAAACTACATCGATTGGTGAATTTCTTAAAAGAAGTTGCACATATATAGTCCTTTCCGAAATTCAGGATGAAAATACATGGAATAATTTTAAGAAATTTTCAGATAAAGACTGGAGTTATACTGATTGCTCTCTCCTGACTCTTTCACTATCCCTAAATATTCCCTTTATACTCACCCTTGATCATCATTTTAATCAAATGAAAAAAATGGGAGTCATTCCCCTCCCTGGGTAAAGCAAAAATAACTAGCTGAACACAGGGTTATCTGAAAAATTAGAGTCGTTGAAACAAGACAAAGGTAATAATTATGATGCGGGTAACGCTCACAACTAAACCACGAACTAAACCCCTCCTTCCGGTTGAAGCTGAATGCATTGTTCCTGAAAATTTTATCGGCAGTCATGATCTGTTTGTTTATAAAGGGAACAAGAAACTCAGGCTTGAAGATCTCTTCTCAATCCGAAAAGATGGAAATGTAAATTCTCCTGAAAAAGTTCTTGTCACCCTTCGGGGAGATACCAGTCGGGTCAAACGAGTGGGAGAGTACATGAGTTCAGGAAAGATCACCATTGAAGGAGATATCGGAATGCATTGCGGCAATTTTATGCGCGGCGGAGAGATTGAGATCATGGGCAATGCAGACGGGTGGCTCGGGCGTGAGATGCGAGGGGGATCAATCCTCTGTCACGGAAATGCAGGGAACTATTGCGCAGCCGGATACCGGGGAGAGAAGCGCGGTATGCGTGGTGGGTCCGTTGAGGTGATGGGGGACGCTGGAGATTATCTTGCTGAGAACCTGACCGGTGGCGAGGTCCATATCCATGGTAACACCGGAATGTTTCCCGGTGCGGAGATGCGTGGCGGGAAACTCGTTATTGATGGGGATGCCAGGATGCCGGGTGCAAATATGACGAAGGGCACATGTATTGTGCGTGGGCAGGTGTTTGAGATGCTCCCTACCTTTGAGCGAATCAGAGAAGAAGATGGGATGATAGTGTACCATGGCGATGTTGCCGGTAGAGGAAAAGGCGAACTAATAGTGACAAGCGCTGGGAAAGTATAGGCATCATTGGAGCTTGACTCCCATCTACCATCCATTCCGGAAAATTACATAAATATGTTCTATCGAGCGTATTGTCAGTTATTCGTGTGAATGATGAAACCTATCATCTCTCATCACATTCGCAATAACAACCAGAAAAAGTAAATTAATGCAGATAAATATATTAGTAGATTACATGCCCGAAAAAAGCCTTTCACAATATCAGATAACGGTGAGCGGAAAAGTCCAAAGAGTTGGATTTCGGGATAAAGTAGAGGATTTTGCTATAGATAATAATATTTTGGGATATGTTCAGAACCTTCCTGGTCAGGATGTCCAAATTATTGCAGAAGGGAAAATAACTGATCTTATCAGGTTCTGCAAAGCAGTTGAAAACTGTGAGTTGCCAGTAAAGGTTCGTAAAATGCTGATTGTTGAAAAACCCTATGAAGGGAGATTCGACCTGTTTCTTATTAAACGCGGTGATCCTACCGAGGAATTAGGGGAACGATTTGATCATGCAATACATTACCTCCATAGTATCGACACTAAACAGGATCGGATGCTTTATAATCAGGATCAAATGCTGGGAAAACAGGATCAAATGCTGGGAAAACAGGATCAGATGATCGATAAACAGGATCAAATGTTAGGTAAGCAGGATCAGATGATCGATAAACAAGATCAAATGTTAGGCAAACAGGATCAGATGTTAGGTAAGCAGGATCAGATGATCGATAAACAGGATCAAATGTTAGGCAAACAGGATCAGATGATTGAAGCTCAGAAGCATACCGTTGACCTGCAATCAAAAACACTAGATGAAATCCATTCATTACGAAAGGATTTTGCTGATCGGTTTATGCAGGAAGTTTCTGAAGCCCGGAAAGAGATCAGAGAACTTCGAAGTGAACTGGTTCAAGCAGGAGTTCTCTGTGATGGAAGCAGATAGGAATAACACATATATTAACGCATTTTCTAAAAAGCCCTTTCCCAAAAGTTTTTTAGATACAGAGAATTAAGGTATGGGCCATTGCCAATAAGAAAAAAAGATAATATATCATAACTTTTAGATGATACCATTCAAAAAGACATTAAAGAGTTTGTATTGACCACGACATATCTTAAATATCTACAACCCTGACACACGTATCCCTGGAAAAGACCAGGACCCATTTCTTCAGATTCGGGATCGAAGATAATTCTGGCGATGAAATATACCGCCTAATCTGGTCAGTGCCTTCAAAGACTGCCTGCTCAATTTCCCGATCTGAACAGTTACAAAATTTTAGATATTTTAACTCAAAAAGGGCATAATAATCAGGATGCCAGGGATCCCGTTTTAAAAGAGCGATGTCAATATACCCATCAGGAACCTCGTACTCTGATTTGACCAGATACAGACTGCTCATATTTGCATATGCAAAGATTGCAATTTTTATATACTTTTCATCAAATCCAATGAAATCACGATTAGAAAAGGCATGAAGAAGTTCTTCGATGAGGGATACAAGTTTAGTGCATCTACCCTCATACGCAATTTCTTGAATGGCACTTCAAATTCGCTCTGGTTCTATCTGGTATGGCGCTTCGCGTGCAATGAGATCCATAAAAAAATCATAATAGAGCCCCCGGATAACATAATTTGGAATCTGCAAAGAGACTTCTCCGGGCAGACTCTCCCGGATGGTTAAAAGGCCCAAGTAAAAAAGAAGAGAGGTAAAGTCATCTTTGGTGAAGGTTTTTTCCATTGAGAACTGCTCGGTCATCTGAGTTGTTACAATCCCAGAGTAGACAATTTCCTTCACAACTTCAAAATTCTGAACCGGACTTTTTAACTTTAATAGTTTACCTAATTTCCCATAATCACTTGAAATATTACTGTCAAGAAGTTTTTTGGGAGGTTCATTAAAAATCTGATACTGTTTTAGATAATATAAAATCATGTCACTATTATATATTCGGGTTATTGCATCTTCACTAAACAGATACCCATTATAGTATACCTGCAATGTATCAATCATCTGACGTAATGTACCTGGTACAACGATCGTTTCTAAAATAATCTTTTTTAATTCATATTCAGTAAAGCCCATCATTTCATTGAGCATTGGGAATCGGGTCAGATCATCTGCAATATTAAACCCGGATGTAAGACTGTCCAGGGTAATTGGTGATACACCGGTCACAAAAATTTTTTCAACCGTTGTCTTTGTCGCTCTTTTAAGAACTTCATACCATTTCCGGATATATCCATCCCTGCTTACCGAGCCTTGAAACAATGGTAAGTTAAAACTGAGTAATTCATTTGCAAAATGATCATACTCATCGATGATAACAAAAATCGGGCCATCAATCCTTGTAGATACGGATGAGAAAAACTCAGACAACTGATCTGCTGCTGAACCCGAATCACGAAGAGTGAATGAAAGATGATACCGATCAATAAAATTATTGAGGGAATCAAGGGTGTTATGAGAAAAACTTATCATCAGATCTTCTTCAGATCCTGAGGTTATCCCGGAGAAATCAAAATTCAAAATATAAAAGGAGTTACGCCGGGGTGTCGGTTCTTGTCCAATTATCGTGTTTGAAAAAAGTGCGTGAAAGTTCTCTTTCTCTGCAATATCGTAGTAGTAGTTTAGCAGAGATACGAAGAGGCTTTTTCCAAAACGCCGGGGCCTGAGAAAGAAAAGATATGGACTGAGATACTCTTCAAGTATTCTGATATACCGCGTTTTATCAACATATACATATCCTTCAAGAGCAATTGTGCGGTAATTACTGATACCATAAGGAATTTAAGAAGGGTCATTATCTGATATAGTATTCATTGTTTCAGGATATTCTTATGATTTGCTCATTGAATAACGTAAATTGAAAACAGTTGTCCCAAATAACTCCATCCCTACACCATATTGGTTTTATGGAGATTATTACGTTAGATATAAACAACTATGATGTGATGAGCACCAGCAACAAATATAAGCACAATCCATCCTTCTGATTAAAGCAAATTTTAGTTCAGGAATGTTTTTTCCAACCGTGTTCTCTTCATTTCTGAAAGGAATAAGTACGTCACTTTGAAAAACTCTTCTCAATCCATAAAGATGGGAATATAAATTCTCGTGAAAAAGTTCTAGTCATCCTTCGGGGAGATTCCAGACGGGTCAAATGGGTGGGAGAATACACGAGTTCAGGAAAGATTACCATCGAAGGAGATATCAGGATGCATTGCGGCAATTTCATGCGCGGAGGAGAGATTGAGATCATAGGCAATGCAGACGGGTGGCTCGGGTGTGAGATGCGAGGGGGATCGTTCTTCTGTCACGGAAATGCAGGGAACTATTGCGCGGCCGGATACCGGGGAGAGAAGCGCGGTATGCGTGGTGGGTCCGTTGAGGTGATGGGGGACGCTGGAGATTACCTTGCTGAGAATCTGACCGGTTGCGAGGTCCATATCCATGGTAACACCAGAATGTTCCCCGGTGCAGAGATGCGTGGCGGTAAACTCATTATTGACGGGGATGCCGGGTGCAAATATGACGAAGGGCACATGTATTGTGCGTGGGCAGGTGTTTGAGATGCTCCCTACCTTTGAGCGAATCAGAGAAAAAGATGGGATGATAGTGTACCATGGCGATGTTGCAGGGAGAGGAAAGGGTGAACTAATAGTGACAAGCGCTGGGAAAGTATAGGCATCATTTCTATCTTCTTTCAGGTTTGCGAAGAATGCAATAATGAAGGAGAAATTTTCATTGGAGCCTGAAATACGCTCATTATCTTCATAACTCTTAATTTAGTTATCAGACAAAAAAAGCACAGAAGCAGAGGGTTTCCACCAATAGAGGAATAAAATCCGGATTCTAATAGTAAATCCCACCATAAGATTTTTTTAGGGCCAGTTTTTACGAAATACCTGATTACCCCCACAATATTGAATTTATGGAAAGAACCACATTATACAGATTCTGACATTTTTTTGGAGAGAGAGTATTTCATGGAAATAACTGTAGTTGGTGGAGGGTATGTTGGTCTGGTGACCTCTGCCTGTTTTGCAAACCTTGGACATACCGTTCGTATCATTGAGATAGATTCCCATAAAGTTGAACAAATAAATAAAGGCATTCCTCCGATATTTGAAGAAGGGCTGGAAGAAATATTAACCAGAACCATCGGAAAAAATCTTACCGCCCAGTCAGATTACAAGTCCATTGAGAACTCTGATGTTTTTTTCATCTGTGTCGGCACTCCTCCCCAGGAGGATGGTTCAGCGAACCTCTGCTATCTGGCACAAGCTGCCGAGTCAATTGGAGCAGCAATACAGGGAACAAAAAAATACCAGGTAATCACGGTCAAAAGCACTGTTCCACCAGGAACTACAGAATCGGTTGTTCTTCCAGCAGTTCTGAATGCCTCAGGCAGAATCAGGGAGACAATAGGTTTCTGCATGAACCCGGAATTTCTTCGTGAAGGCAAGGCAATTGAAGATTTTCAAAACCCTGATCGAATTGTTATCGGAGGGGATAGTCAAGATGCAATCTCAACTGTCAAAAAGGTGTATGAAGGGGTACCAGGTCCGGTAATCATAACTTCGCTCCCGGCTGCAGAGATGATAAAATATGCATCAAATGCATTTCTTGCAATGAAGATCTCTTTCTCAAATGAGATTGGCAACATCTGTAAAAAACTGGGAATACATGTGTATGAGGTTATGAATGGTGTCGGATATGATCATAGAATTAATCCTCATTTTCTCAACGCAGGTCTTGGATTTGGAGGAAGTTGTTTTCCAAAAGACGTAATGGCATTAATCAGGCTTGCTGAACGAAATAATGAGGAACCAGTCCTGCTTTCATCGGTAATCGAGGTAAATGAAAAACAACCGGATAGGATTGTTTCACTCCTGAAGGAACGTATCAGCACAATTAACAATAAACGAATTGCAATTCTCGGCCTTGCATTCAAGGACAATACCGATGATGTCCGCGATTCACGGGCAATTCCGGTCATCAGATCTCTTCTCAATGAAGGAGCAGATATTGTCGCATATGATCCAATGGCCACTGATTCAATGAAAAGATACTACCCTGATCTCCAATACGTGAAGTCTGCCGGAAATGCTCTTAAGGGAGCAGATGCATGCCTTATTCTCACCGAATGGCCAGAGTTCAAAGAGTTAGAGTCCGAATTTGACACGATGAAATCGCGAGTGATCATTGAGGGAAGGAGAATTCTCTCAATTGAGGGAGTCGAGGGAGTCTGCTGGTAATCATGGGAAAACAAGTGCGAAAAGTGGTAATCCCCGCAGCAGGCCTTGGGACTAGGTTTCTGCCAATTACCAAAGCCCAGCCAAAAGAGATGCTCCCGGTTGTTGACAAACCAGTCATCCAGTATGTTGTCGAAGAAGCAGTTGCATCCGGAATTGATGATATCATTATCATTACCGGGAGAAATAAACGGGCAATTGAGGATCACTTTGACCGGTGTATTGAGTTAGAGAGCAAATTTCCTACAAATTCAAATTCAGAGGCAACAAATGCATTTGTTGACCTGACCGACATTCCAAACATTCATTATATCAGACAACGCCAGCCAAGAGGGCTCGGAGATGCTATTCTCCTTACCGAGAAACACTGCAATGACGAACCATTTGTAGTGCTTCTTGGAGATACTATTACCATTGCACCTGATAATGAAAAGACTTGTACTTCCCAGATGATTGATGCATATCAAAAATACGGGCAATCAGTTATTGCAGTTGAACCAGTACCGGATATAAAAATCCCGGATTATGGTATCATTGACGGTGAACAACTGGAAGAACGGTTGTACCAGATAAAAAATATTGTGGAGAAACCAGCAATAGATGATGCTCCGTCCAACCTTGGTGCCATTGGATGTTACCTCTTTACATCGGAGATATATGAACAACTGAAAGTAACTACTCCTGGAAAAGGGGGAGAAATTCAGCTTACTGATGCCATAAAAAAACTTTCCCGGTCACTAGGGATGGTGACAAATTGCAGAAGATATGATATCGGAGATAAAATCGGGTGGATGAAAGCATTTTTTGAACTTGCATTAGCACGAGAAGAGTTTCATGATGACCTTATGTGTATCCTGCAGGAAAAAGTATGTAATGGAAAAATAAAATGACTAATTCAGATTTAAGAGTAGAAGATATAAATAGTATCCTTACCGGTATCGCGGACATCAGTTTTCAGGATCAGACCATACTTGTAACCGGAGGATCCGGTTTTTTGGGTTCCTGGATGTGTGAAACTCTGCTATTAAAGGGAGCAAACGTAATTTGTCTTGATAATTATGCATCAGGAAGGCCTGAGAATACCGATCACCTTCTTAATAATGAAAGTTTTACACGGGTAGTGCATGATATCTCAAAGTCGTTCAATCCAGGGAGGAAAATTGATCTGGTATGTCATCTTGCGTCCCGGGCAGGACCGCTTGAATTTGAACATTATCCGATCCAGATATTAAAATCCAATACTCTGGGTACCATGAATGCTCTTGGGATCGCAAAAAAGCATGGCGCGCGCCTATTGTTCACCTCTACCAGTGAAATATATGGTGAAGCATCAGTCTTTCCAACACCTGAGACCTATCGGGGAAATGTGAACACCTTGGGCATCAGAGGATGTTATGATGAAGCAAAACGTGCTGGGGAAGCATACTGTATGGCATACCACCGGCAGCATGGACTTGATGTAAGAATTGTCCGGATATTTAATACCTACGGTCCGGGAATGCGTTCTGACGGGCATTATGGTCGGGTAATCCCCAGGTTTTTAGATCAGGCAATGCATAATGAGCCAATAACCATTTTCGGAGATGGGTCCCAGACGAGATCGTTTTGTTATGTGACTGACCAGATCATCGGGCTGCTCAGGCTGGCAGGTTTGCCGGGGTTGGCAGGGGAAGTGGTGAACATCGGGAATCCAACCGAACTTTCTGTTCGGGAGTTAGCAGAAATTATCATCCAATTATTAAATTCTACCTCTAAATTATCTTATTTCCCGATGCCCCCCGATGATCCGAAACGAAGGGTCCCGGATATCAGAAAAGCGCAACAAATTTTGGCATGGAATCCTAAAATTGTCAACATTAAATCGGGACTTAAAAAGATCATTGATACCATAAAAAATTAGGCGTGAGATAAAAAATATCACATCACCGATAATATTTTAGCCATATTGAGTATTTTAAAATGGATACACCCATATTATTATTAATCTTTAATCGACCCGGTTTTACTAAAACCGTGCTCGAGTCTATCATAAAAGGAAAACCCTCAAAGTTATATGTTGCGGCTGATGGCCCTAGGCCCTATCATCAGGAAGACATCGATTTATGTTTAAAAACAAAAGCAATAATCAAAGAGACTTCTTTCAAATTTCCCGTAATAACTCTATTTCGTGACGAAAATTTAGGATGCAAAAATGCAGTCAGTTCTGCAATTGACTGGTTTTTCTCCCATGAGTCAGAAGGAATAATATTAGAGGATGATTGCCTTCCCAATCAGGACTTTTTTCAATTCTGTGAAAAATTACTTGAAAGATATCGTGATGATACAAGAATAATGATGATATCAGGGGACAATTTTTTTTATGAATATCATATCAGTGACTCATATTATTTTTCACGAATGACACATATATGGGGCTGGGCAACATGGAAACGAGCCTGGAAGCATTATGATGTAAATATGGAGTTGTGGAATTCATTTAAAGAGAAGAAAAATCTCCACCATATGTTTCCCAAGCATAAATATTGGAAAGGGTGGGAGGAACTAATGGATAATACCTATTCCGGGAAAATGAATACATGGGATTATCAATGGCAATTCACATGTTGGATGCAGGGAGGACTCTCAATAATGCCAAAAGTTAATCTTGTAACCAACATCGGAACTCTGGATCCGTCAGGGACCCATACTAACCCATCAGGATCTGATGAAAACATCATACTTAGCAAATCACTTGATTACCCAATAAAACACCCTAAATTCATAATTCCGGATTATTACGCAGATAATATAATGCTTGAACGAATATTCCCTACAAATAGAAAAAAACTGGTTTTAAGATGGTGCCAAAAAAGTTATGAAAGTTTCTTCAGAATAATCCGGTTGAAACACAGTTAGATACTACCGCAACCTATTAAAACAGGTACTAATATTTGTACAAGCAAAAAAACGAGATCAAAATTGTAATAGCAATTTCTATTAAAATGATTCAGAATACCCCCGGAATACGATAATGAAACCATCGGCAAATTATTTTACTCAAATACTTTTTTTTATTAAGGGATTTGAGATTCCCGCATGTTTAATAATTACCCTTTCTATTCTGATTGGATTAATTGATGCATTAAGCATAGCACTGCTATATCCTATGATATCTGCAGGATTTCAAATAAATTTTGATTCAGTTCCCTTTTATGAAACATTTCAAAAAATCGGATCTTTTTTACCCATGGGTAGCCCTTTCGTTAATATTGGAATTTTTTTTATTTGTCTTACAATTTTTTCCTTTTTTCTCCAACTTCTCTATTGGCGACTGGCATTTATATTTCAGACAAAAATCGTAATTAATGCTAAACAAAAATTATTTGAAAAAACAAAGGCAAACGATTTTAAATTTTTTGTTGATACAAGACAAGGTGATCTGATTAATGTATTCAACATGTGTCCAATGCAGATAAATGGAACATTTGATAGGCTCTTTAACCTCTGTGCAGACCTCTTTACATCAATAATGATCATAATCATGCTTTTTTTAATTTCTCCAGGAGGGCTAGTGATTGTATTACTTGGGGGCTCCTTTTTCTATATAATACTGAGTATTATCGGGAAAAATATTTCAACAGAACTCGGAAGATTACAAATCGAATCGGGAGAATCAGAGAACAAAGCGATTAACGAATATATTACCGGTATTAAAGCAATTGTATCATATAACAGGATTTCGTTCTGGGAGAAAATTTATGAGAGAGGCATTCAGATTTATTGGAGTAGATATGCCTTATATATGTTTATTCAGCGAATTCCAGTTATTGCAATAAATTCAATGTTTTACATCGCTATCGGATTAATTGTAGTTGGGATGTATATTTTTTATTCACATGATTTTATTTCACTCATTCCGGTTATTGGAACTTTTGCAGCAGGTACATTAAAAATTCTTCCGAAGTTTACCAATATGGGAGATTATAAACTGCAATTAAAAAATGGAGCCCCCCATGTTGAAAAAGTATATAATGTCCTTCATGACGACAGATATCAAAAGATAATTAACGGAGATATTAGGTATACCAGCCTAAATTCAGACATACAGATTAAGAATATTTCTTTTTCATATTCACAAAGAACAATACTAAATAATATATCTCTTGCTATTAAAAAAGGGAGAGTTACAGCACTCGTAGGGTACTCTGGATCAGGAAAATCTACCATTACAAGTCTCCTCCTTCGATTATATGATCCAGATTCAGGTCAGATTCTAATTAATGAGAGAGATCTCAAAAGTTATGATATCAATACAATTCGTGAAAAAATTGGGTATGTCAGTCAGGAACCCTTTATTTTTAACGGGACATTAAGAGAAAATGTTGCTTTTGGAGGAGAATATTCTGATGAAGAGGTCATCTGGGCATTGAAATCAGCACATGCATCTGATTTTATTTCACTGATGGAAGACGGACTTGATACGATGGTCGGAGACCAGGGAGTGAAGCTTTCTGGAGGAGAAAAACAAAGAATTGTTATTGCAAGAGCAGTAATCCGAAAGCCAGA
>Ga0351906_1070_pt1 | contig 30772 bp, 26 predicted proteins | sample BONcelHT113001E5_FD_206866 | JGI IMG/M metagenome (GOLD analysis project Ga0351906, IMG submission 206866) | Enriched cells from coal bed in the Powder River Basin, Montana, United States - BONCAT cells T11 rep1 HSBNCT.T11.300.1.E5 ... | reverse complement strand
CGCGAATTGACCCGAGTGGCAGAACAGCATGTTCTGGAAAAAACTGCCATGAAATCAGAGGCTATGAGTGTGAAAACACGTCTCTTCAACGCGGAAAAGGATGCTCTTATGCTGAACAACGCCGTTGCTTCTCAGAAGGAACAGCTCAACAGACTGCTGGGCCGGGATATCAGGGCAAAATTCGCCGTGAGCTCTGTTCCGGAACCGGCGCCATTTGAGGCAGACATTGAAGAAGCAAACGCTACAGCGCTCACACATCGGCCTGAAGTAAAAGAGGCGCGCCTCAAAGTAAAGCAGACGGAATATGACCGGCGCATTAAAAAAGCAGAATATATTCCGGATGTAAGCCTTGCCTTTAACTATGTTTCGTTATTTAATGTATCCGTTATGCCTAATAATATGATGGCAGCAGGATTGCTTTTTACATGGGATGTCTTTGACTGGGGGAGGAAAAACCGCGAATTATCCGAAAAGAGTAAAACCATTGAACAGGCACAAAACGGCGTGAAGGAGACAGAGGCTCTTGTTCTGATGGATGTGAATAATCAATTCAGGAAGCTTGCCGAAGCAAGGGCGGATATGAAAGTCAGTCATCAGGCGCTGGAAACCGCGAAAGAGAATCTGCGGACAACAATGAATAAATATGCGGAAAAAACATTGTTGCTTAAAGATGTGCTTGAGGCGCAGGCAAATCTTGCAGATGTAAACCGTCAGTACGATAAATCACTCCTGAACCTTTGGACAGCAAGGGCTGATTTTGAAAAGGCCCTGGGAGAAGAATACAGATGAAGACAAGGGCTCTATTTCTGCTTTGTTTATTATGCTGGATCGGTTTTTTCACAGGCTGCAATCGTGAAAAGCCTTACAAAAAACCCTTAACAGCAGTTCGCCTTCAAACCGTGGAAGAACGGTCAAACATAGAGGGATTGCGTTATTCGGCAAGCATTATGCCCTATACGCAGATTAACCTGTCTTTCAGGGTCGGCGGGTATATCCAGCACATTATGCAGATTAAGGGCGCGGACGGAAGAACACGCAATATACAGGAAGGTGATGTTATATCTAAGGGGACAATCCTGGCAAAGGTGCGGGAAGCAGATTATATGGCAAAGCTGAACATGGCAAAATCAGTGCTTGCCGAAGCAACAGCCTCTTTTACCAATGCTGACATCAATTTTAAACGGGCAACAAATCTTTTAAAGACAGAGAGTATTACCGGGAAGGAATACGACAGTGCTAAAGCATTATTTGATTCGGCAAAAGCACGGATAGACGGCGCGAAGGCACAGGTTGAAGAGGCGCAGATAGCTTTGGGAGATTGCAGTTTGAAAGCACCCATGCCTTTACTGATAATGAAGAGGAATATCGAGACAGGGTCTCTCGTTGCGCCCGGTGCAACAGGTTTTGTTGCAGCAGATACCTCATCCGTGAAAGCAGTATTCGGTGTTCCAGATGTGGTATTGAGCAATCTCGTTTTGGGAGGTTCTCAGACTGTCTTCACAGAGGCTTTTCAGGGAAAGGAATTTCGCGGCATAATAACCGGGATCTCTCCCTCGGCTGATCCTCATAGCCGTGTATTTGAGATAGAGATCACAATACCCAACCCGGACAACAGGCTTAAAGCAGGGATGATCGTTTCACTTGAGACAACAGGAGGGAAACTGAAAAAGCCTATTCTGACAGTGCCGTTAAACGCGATTGTAAGACCGAGAGATAACCCTGCCGGTTACGCCCTCTATGTGGTTGAAGAGAAGGAAGGCAAATCAATTGCCCGGATGCGGAACATCAAAGCAGGAGACGTTTTCGGTAACGCCCTTGCCGTAACAGAAGGAGTCAGAGCCGGAGAACGTGTTATTGTTACCGGCGCTACGCTTGTAACAGACGGTGAACAAGTCAATATAGCCCCTTAGATAATATTGTCAAAAGTTACATGAAAAATTGGCATAAAGACTGTTTATGGGCAAAATAAAGGGGAGGTAAAAAATAGAATTGAAAATGAATAAATTCACCCCCTTCTTAATTCCGGATTCACATAAACGTATATGTGAATCCGGATTGTGTGGTCAGCGGCATTTCGGAAATTTTGCAGATGTGGATGGGCTGCGAGATTTGCAGGCCGTAATCGTACTGAATGTACGATGGAGGATCGCAAGGCGAAGCAGACCGCCGCAGATCAATATTTCCGATATGCCGCTGACCGGCCAAGTGAAAAGCAGACAAAACTGCTCAAGAAGCAAAACAATTTGATGAAAACTTTTGACAATACCCATTAGGATAATTAAGAAATTGAACATGGATAATATAAAAGACGACGAAGAAGCCATAAAAAATACCCACAATACGGCAAGATTCTTTACTGAAAACAGGCATATCTCCTGGGTTTTGCTGGTTTTTGTCATCCTCTGGGGGGTTTACGGGTATATCAATATGCCGAAGCGTAAGGACCCTGATATCCCTGTAAGGGTTGCTCTCGCGATATGTCCCTGGCCGGGGGCAAAGGCTGAAAAGATTGAACAACTGGTGACAAGAAAATTAGAGGAGAAGATTGCCGAGAACTCAAAGGTTGAAAAAATAGAATCGACAACAAGCAGCAATGTGACCATCATAACTGTTACCCTGCAGGAAAAGGGCGGCTTTGATGTAAAAAAGGAGTTTGATGATATAAAAGGCAAACTGGATTCGATCAGGGATCTTCCTGAAGGCGCAGGCCCCATTGATTTCAAAAAAGATTTCGGTGATACAGCGGCGCTCATGCTTACTGTTGCCACACCCAGAGTGGATGAGATAGAGCTTTCACTTCGTGCCCGGTCGATAAAAAAGGCTATAGAGGAAGCGAGAGCACAAACCCGTCTTTACAAGAACACTCACCGCATTACTATACTTTACTGTTTTCCTAAATCAGTAAGCCATAAACTCGTAAGCAGTTTTTTTAACCGTTTTGTCGGCGTTATTACAAAAGATGGCCTTTTGTTTGACACCAAAGTTATTGAAGGTTCCGGATTTATTGGTGTTGACGGAACAACAAACCGTGATGAAAAGGCAATTATGGCATATGGAAACAAATATATCCGGGAGCAGCTCCATGCTTCCGAGTTTCACCCTGATGCCTGGGGCTTTATCGTAAAAGACCCGAATGATACGGAAAGAGAAATAGCAAAAGTCGCAGGGAATAAATACAGCTATCGCGAACTGGATGATTTTACGGACCTTATTCAGAAGACACTTCAGGCAGTCCCCCAGGTATCCAAGATAGACCGCAGCGGCGTTCTGGGAGAACAGGTGTATCTCGAATATTCTCAGGAACGCCTTGCATCATACGGCCTGCAACCTTCTAAAATTCAGGAAGTATTAAATGCCCGGAACATTACGGTTTCCGGGGGAATTATGGAAGCGGGGAACAGGAACCTCACCATTCTGCCGTCAGGAGAATTTAAAAATGAAGGTGAGATCGGAGGCGTCCTTGTGCCGACCAATATCGGAAAGCCTGTTTATCTGCGTGATCTGGTTGAGATTGAGCGGAATTATGAAAATCCGCCACGTTTTCTCAATTATTTTATCCGGAAGAACGAAAGAGGTGACTGGCAGAGGTCTCCGGCAATAACACTTGCCATACAGATGCGACCCGGCGAACAGATAGGAAACTTCGGCAAGGCTGTTGATGCTGCGCTTAAGACGATCAGACAGAGTCTGCCCGAAGACCTTATTATTGCAAAAACATCGGATCAGCCACGCCAGGTTGAAGAGAATATTAATCTTTTCATGAAAAGTCTCTTTGAGGCCATTATTCTTGTCATATTCGTTTCCTTTGTAGGTTTCTGGGAGTGGCGTTCAGCTCTGCTTCTTGCGATTTCCATCCCCCTTACCCTGGCTATGACCTTCGGGATGATGATTGCCCTTGGCATTGATATACAGCAGGTTTCCATTGCATCCCTTATTATTGCCCTGGGTTTGCTTGTTGATGACCCTGTGGTGGCAGGAGATTCCATAAAACGGGACCTTGCCATGGGGCATAAACCTATTGTGGCTGCATGGCTTGGGCCGACAAAGCTCAAAACTGCAATCCTTTACGCAACCATTACCAATATTGTTGCCTACCTGCCCTTTCTTCTCCTGAGCGGCGACGTGCAAAGATTCCTTTACAGCCTCCCCGTGGTGCTCACCTGTTCGCTTGTGGCTTCGCGTGTCGTTTCCATGACCTTTATCCCTCTTCTGGGATACCAGCTCATGAAATCGAGTAAAAATCCCGAACCATCCATGGCGGAACGAAGGACGAAGGGATTTTTCGGCTTATATTACAGGATAGGCAGCTTTGCCGTTACCCACCGCTGGAAGGTGCTGGTCGGCTCTTTCGCTTTTCTGCTTGTCGGGGTTATTTTCATGACCCAGCTTAAAACACAGTTTTTTCCTCATGATCTTTCTTACCTGTCTTATGTTGATGTATGGCTGCCTGAAGACACGCCTTTATCCGCCACCAATGAAGCGGTAAAAGAGGCAGAAAAGATAATCCGGCATGTAACAGAACAATACGGAAAGGATTTTCCGGAAAAGAAGGGGAAATCCCGCCAAATACTGGAATCCATAACATCTTTCGTAGGAGGCGCCGGTCCAAGATTCTGGTTTTCCCTCACACCGGAACAGCAGCAACTGAATTACGGGCAGATCGTCATTCAGGTTAAGGATAAACATGACACAACCAAACTCATCGACAGGCTTCAGCAGGCTCTTTCTGAGGGTGTGCCGGGTGCCCGCATTGATGTGCGTTTTCTTGAAACGGGCAAACCGGTTGGAATTCCCGTATCTATCCGCCTTTCCGGACAGGATATTACAGTTCTGCGACGGCTTTCCGAAAAAATAAAAGATATTTACCGCTCTATACCGATAACAGTCCGTGTCCGCGACAACTGGGGGATTGAAGGCTTTATGGTAAATCTCAACATTGACCCGGACAGAGCAAACCTTTCGGGCATTACAAACCTCGATATTGCTCTGTCATCTGCAGCAGGCATGAGCGGCATCGGGGTGGGCACCTTAAGGGAAGGACATAAGCAAATTCCTATTACCGTGCGTATGCGTATGGATGAACGGGCGCAGATGGGCAGTATTCAGGACCTTTATGTCTACTCTCTTACAGGGAACAAAAGCGTTCCTCTCCGTCAGGCCTCAACTATTACATATGACATGGGAACAGAAAAGATTGCCCGGCGCAATCAATTCAGGACAGTGACAGTCTCCTGTTTCCCTGTTGAGGGAATTCTCCCTTCACAAGTCGTAAATGACATATCGAAAAAACTGGAATTTTTTAGAAAGGATTTGCCTGTGGGCTACAGGATGGAAATCGGAGGGGAGCATGAAGAGCAGGTTAAGGGTTTTAAAGAACTTTCCATTGTAATGCTTATCTCAATATCGGCCATTTTTCTTGCATTGGTGGTTCAGTTTAAAAATGCCGTGAAACCATTGATCGTCTTTGCTGCCATCCCCTACGGCATGGTGGGGGCGCTCGGTTTTCTTTTCATAATGGGTCAGCCCTTCGGATTCATGGCATTCCTCGGTATTGCAAGTCTCGTTGGCGTTATCGTAAGTCACATTATCGTACTTTTTGATTTTATCGAAGAGATGCATCATAAGGGCGCGCCTTTAAAAGAGGCGCTTCTCGATGCCGGAATTGTCCGCTTGAGACCTGTTCTTATAACGGTGGGCGCCACAGTCTTCGGCCTTATCCCTCTTGCCATAAACGGCGGTCCTCTCTGGCAGCCCTTGTGCTATGCCCAGATAGGCGGCCTCACCATAGCGACTTTCATCACCCTGCTCCTTGTACCGGTAATTTATGCCATATTTGTCCTTGATCTGAAGATTGTCAAGTGGGATGTAAAAACCTGAGTAGAATAAGGACAATGTCCTTATCTATATTCCCTTCTTAACTGCTCAATAATATCATCTGTCAGTCTTTCCGATTTCCTTAACTCTGCAAATTTATCGAGAAGATCGTCCACAGTGAGACGCGCTTTTTCCCTTTCCGGAATATCATCAATAATCCTGCCCTGATGCATCATTATTGTACGGGTTCCCAGTTCGAGGGCCTGCTGCATACTGTGTGTTACCATAAGGACTGTGAGGTTTCCCCGTTTAATAAATGTCTTTGTCAGGTTAATGATTTGAGAAGCTGATTTGGGATCAAGGGCGGCAGTATGCTCATCCAGAAGGAGAACTTTGGGCTCCCGTATTACAGACATAAGAAGGCTTACTGCCTGACGCTGGCCCCCGGAAAGTGAACCGATAACAGTATCGATGCGTTCCTCAAGCTGCATTTCAAGTTCAGCCAGTCTTTTTTTGAAAAAATCTCTTTGCTGCCTGTTAAGCCCTATCTTCGGATAGTGTTTCTCGCCTCTTAAAAATGCGAGAAGGAGATTTTCGGCTATGGTCATATCCGGAGCTGTTCCCATAAAGGGATTCTGAAAAACTCTTGAAACAGCGCGCGCCCTTTGAAAATCTTTTTGCTTTGTAACATCCTCTCCGGCAAGCATGATAAGCCCGGAATCAGGTGTTATCGTGCCTGCCACCACATTAAGAAGAGTTGACTTCCCTGAGCCGTTGGTGCCGATAACCGTGACAAATTCACCTTCCCCTATTTCAAGGCTCACATCTCTGAGCGCGTAGACCTCATTAATGGTGTAGGCGTTAAACTTTTTATGAATATTGCTCAGCTCTATCATTCTCTACCTTTTAATTACAGCGGCTTTTTTTAAAATATTATCCGGTATTGTTGCGCCGTATAGTTTTGCAAGAACGGCATTGACGGCAATTTTTTCCGGAACGCAATTCATTATGGGGATTTTCTTTGTCTCTTCGCCGCTGATTACTCTCTCAGCAATTTTTGCAGTCTCCACGCCCACCTCAAAATAGTCGGCGCCGATTGAAAAAAATGCTCCGCGATCAATATCCGTGGGATCATTTGTAAAATAGGGTATTTTATGTTCTTTCAGAATAGCCGCGATAGTTACAACGGCAAGCATGGCTGTGTTGTCGCCTGATGTGAGGAAAATATCAATCTTCTCATTTAAAAGAGCCGACAAAGCATCTTTAACCTCATCAGTGGTGCTTACCGTCTTCTCTATGAGATTAAAATTGTTTTTCTTTGCAACTTCCCGTGCCTTAAGCGTACAGGCTTCAGAATTAGCCTCAGCCGGATTCCAGATAATCCCTATTTTTTTTGCCTTCGGAAAAATAGCCCTCATTGCCTTGATGGTTGATTCAACAGGCTGAAAGGTGGCAACGCCCGTAATGTTGGGAATGTGTTCTTCAGGTGTTTTGGCAATACCCATTCTGTATGGGTCGGTTACCGCGCCGAATATATGAGGAATCTTTGTATTACCGTTAGCTGTCACCTGAAGAGCAATTGTTGATACGGTAATAATATAATCATATTTCTGGCGGACTATGTCCTGGACTACAGCCTGTGCAACAGAATAATCATTCTGGGAGTTTTTTGTATCGACTGTTATGTTATGCTTCTCCAATACGCCGCTTTTTTTCAATTGATCCATGATGCCTTCGGCAGTGATTTTCAAAACAAAGTTGTCTGAAAAGAGAAACAGGGCAAGGCGTTTGGGTTTCACATCATTTTTTATTTCTCTGCCAACTATGGTTGCTTCAGAGAGAATTTTCCGCGGTATGGTTATACCGAGTTTTTTTGCCGTATCAATATTGATCCCTTTGGTAATTTTGCTGTATCTTTCGAAGGGTATGTCAACAGGCTTTTCGCCTTTTATTACACGATTCGCAATGCGGGCAGCATGAATACCGGACAAAGTATAATCGTATCCGCAGGCTCCCAGTGCTCCATCTTTAAGTCTTTCAACGTCGGTTATAAAAATCGGAATTTTTTTCGTCTCTGATGCTTTTACAACAGATTCAAAAGCAGAAAAAACAATATTGTCGGAAGTTAAAACAAAGGCATCAATATTCTTATTTGCAAGCGATGTGGCCGCCTGATAGACCTCTGACGAGCCGTTAACCATTACGCCTTTAAAGGTAACATTCTTATATTGTTCAATATATTCTTTCAGTTTTTTTACACTGTATACGGCATTTTCCTGTGACGGGTCCCAGATACAGCCTACTTTAATTTTTCCCGGCAAAATTCCCGTAACCATTTCCATCAGTTTGTCTGAAGGCACCGGGCCGTAAGCTCCCGTTACATTGGGCAGGTGTTCCTTCTCAGATTTGCCTGCTCCCAGTATAAAAGGATTTACAACAGCAGTAAAAACCACGGGGCGGTCTTTTATTTTATTAATGGCGGTCTGAGTGCAGCCTGAAGATATGGGGACAACAACATCAACATTTTCATAGAGGAATTTATCAAGTATTGAATTCACCGTTGTCATATCCCCGTTTGCGTTTTCGAGATAGTAGGTCACATTTTTCCCGTCTTCATACCCGAGTTTTTTCATCTCTTCAATAAAGCTGTCGCGGACAATATTAAGAAGGACATGATCCGTTAACTGAACAACACCTATGCGAACCCTTTTTAAAGAATTAAAAGCCATTGTACTCAGCATATTGTAGCCCAGGACAACAGCAGCCGCAATTATTGCAAGAGCGGCAATTCCTGCAATTATCTTTTTAACAGACATTCTTTTTATAATTTTTTCCAGAGCTTTGTCTGTTTTTTCAGCCCTGCCTGCCAGCATTTTCGGGACAATAAGTATAACAAGCACAAAAAGCGCGGTAATGAGTTTCAAATCTATGGGATTTAAACCAACAAAAAGGGCAAAGGCCACCATGAGCCGGAAAACAATGGAGCCGATGATTACGCTTAACGTTCTTGCGTATATTGATCTGATTCTGACAATGGATTCACCGATAATAACGGCTGCAAGGCCGAAAACAATAGAACCTATGCCCATGCCGATATCGGCAAACCCCTGATACTGGGCAACAATGCTGCCTGAAATTCCAACAAGACCATTTGCCAGGGCAATCCCCATGGTTTTCATCATATTGACATTAACACCCGATGCGCTGGCCATTGTCGGGTTATTGCCCGTTGCCCGCATGGTTATTCCGAAATCGGTTCTGAAGAAAAGGGAAATAAGTGCCCAAAAAACAAGGATAACAGCGCAAAAGGTAATACATATCCATATTTCATAGGGCAATCCCGGATTGAGTGTTTTTAAATATGTGATAATGCCGGGCTGATTGAGAAGAGGGATATTCGATCTCCCCATAATATGCAGATTAATGGAATACAAACCGGTCATGACAAGTATGCCTGCAAGGAGACCGTTGATATTAAATCTGGTATGAATAAAAGCAGTAACGGCTCCGGCTGCCGCGGCAGCAAAAAAGGAAAGAGCCAGCGCTGCAAAGGGATTTACCCCGGCGACAATAAGCACGGCTGTTACTGCTGCCCCGGTAACAAAACTCCCATCCACGGTAATGTCGGGAAAGTCGTGTATACGGAAGGTAATAAAGACACCCATAGCCATGAAGGCATACAAAAAACCGAGGTTTATGGCGCCAACCCAGAGCTCCATTGTTTATATCCCGATTTCTATGATTGCTGCCATGCCGGCTGAAAATTTTGAAGAACCGAGGATGTGCTGGATTTTATTTATCTGATGCTCATTGAATATGCGCATCAGTTCTTTGTCAAAATCAGCCCTATTATTGCCTATAGGGGCCTTGTCAAAAATACCCCCGTGGATATGAAAGCTGCTCCCTTCCGGGATGAGAAATTCTTTTTCAGCGCTCAGGCACGCGCCTTCCCTCACTGCAATGCCCGTTGCAACAACAATATTATTTATATATGACGGTTCGAGAGGATAATCAATCCAATCGGAAAAATTATCGCTGTCAAAGATACTTTTGCTGTTTGCCGGTTTCTGATCAACAACAGGGACTTTTTTAATGTGCATACCCCATAGACCTTTACTCTCTGCGATCATGCAGATGCCGATGATATCGGCCCGGGATATTGCGAAAAAGCTCCGGATAAGAGAAGACAAATCAACAGGGGCATTTTTTCCCTGAAATGAGAGGACATACCGGTAATCCCCGTTAAAACCGAAACCGTGAAAAAATTTGTAGGTAACATCGGGGTTTTTATGAGCATCTATCAGGAAATCAACACAGGAGTGTTTTACGGCAGGATAGAAAAAGAAAGTGTTGTTGACAACCATCGATTCCCCGAAGAGGCTCCTGTATTCGTTGTATGAATCTCCCAGCGTCGCAAGGCCGCAGCCGAACCGCATGTCTTTTGGTTCTATTACTGCAACATCCTCTTCAGTAAATAAAGAATCCGCTGTTTTATCCTGTTTTCCCGCAACAAAGAGGGGGGAACTTATTATTTCTTTATTTTCCCTGTACTCTACGATAATCCCGTCAATTTCACGTGAAATAATGTCTCTTTCCCCGGCATCTTTATGAAACAGCGCCAGGATTTCTTCTCTGCCTGCTGCCATGCGGAATAAGGCAACGAGACCGCTCATTTTAAATATTTCAAAAACAGGGTCTGTTATGCCTGAGAGGATAATTTCTCCTCCTGCCTTTTTTAGTGATTTCTGTGTGCTGATAAATACGCGGATCCCGGCGCTGCTGACATAATGGACTGAAGCCATATCAAAAAGAAGAGTGCGTTCACCTGAAAGAATAAGCTCATCAAAAACCCTCTGGATGTCCGATGAACTCAGCGAATCAATGCGCCCTTTCGCAGTGATGCATTTGAGAGAACCTTCATTTGTTATCGTATATTCAAACATATTCATTTTGCATCATATTATTTCCCCTGATTTACTGCTCCTTTTATCGTTTCAGCCACACCGCGGCTTAGGCTGATCAGGCACTTGCTCATGGCGGCAACAGCGGCATTGTAGTCGTTCCCCTTCATCGGTTCTCTGTAGCTTGCGTCTTTCATGGCAACAACTTTTTTCCCGTCTTTGTCGTATAAAACCCAGTTGGCTTTCAGAACAACATGATCGTTGAGGTATATATCAAAAGCACTGATATCGACGGCAACTCTGCATTCTGAAGGGATTGCCCTTCTCCAGGGAACAATTGAAACCTGTTGTTCGTGCAGGATAATTGAGAGATTATCAAGCATAACCCTTGCAACATCCAGTTTCAGGGAACCGGGCCAGCGGTCGAATTCAGCGAGCGACAATTCATTTCGGCCTGTACGGGTAACGATCTGAGGTCTGTCTAAATAATCAGGAATATGTACAGGGCCGATAGCTACTATAACGGCGTTCCCCTGAGAAAGGTTTTTTCCGGCAGCATCCACTGCATCTAAAGGACTCAGAGTATAGAACCTTGAAGGCGGGGAGCCCGCGCATCCGGCAATAAACATCACTGCAATTATCGGTATAAACATAATATGTCTGAAAGCGCCTTTTCTTACCATATACATTCTCCTTTTATTGCTTTTTACCTGAAATCACACTTTCCGGGTGCGTCTGGAGATACTCCGTTAAAAACCTTATTGAACGCGCGGTTTTTGCGATCTCCTCCATGGTATTGTCAACTTCCTGCATTACAATTGAATTTTCTCCAAGATGCTTCTGCGCAAAGATAAGTGTCTGCTCCGCCTGCGCAAGGGCGCTGCGGGTTGCCTTCAGCGTTTCTTTAATCTGCTCAGGAACACCGTCTTTCCCGGAAAGCGCCTTTTCTGCATGTTCAAAGGTGCTTCTCATTGTGTTTGAGGTTTCCCGTAAACTGATGATTGTCGGCTCCAATTGGGCATTAATCGTCTTCGATATCTTAACGGACTCATTCAGCCCCTCATGCAGGGCCTTCATGCTTCCTGTCATATCAGCGGAATTTACTATTCTGCTTATCCCTTCTATTGTGCGGTCAATCTTATCAAACAATTCCTTATAGGGAATATCCAGAAGAGTTTTGGCAATCTCCTCCAGACCCATGGGGATTGTGGGGATCTCCATATGTTTTTTGCTTATTTGATAGAGTTTCCCATGCTTATTGGGAAATAAATCAAGATTTACTGCAAGCTGGCCTGTTACTATGCTGCGCACCTCAAGCTGAGCTTTCAGGCCTTTTGAAATCAGCAGCTTCATATAATACTCCGTATTTTTATCATTGCTTGCCTTGATTCCCTCCAGGGGAGCACCGCTCAATTCAATGATTACCGGAATAAGAAAAGAAAGGTTTTCAGCATTGAAGCGTATCCCTATGTCAGTTACCGTCCCTATCTTCACTCCTCTGAACATAACCGGCGAGCCTACGGTCAGTCCTTCGATCGTACCGTCGAAATATAAAATAAAACGTGTCTTATTGGTAAAGAACTTTCCTGCCCCAAGTATCAGGACTGCTGCTACAGCCAAAGCAATTGCGCCTAAAACAAAGGCGCCTATGAGCGTTTTGCTCGCCGGTTTACTCATTGCCGTTCTCCTTCCCCTTTTGCACACAGTCTCGTGATAAGACTGCATCATCAGCGCTTTTATTTATGCACTGATTTTCATAATCCTCTGTTCCGCCCCTGGTAAGGAAATCATGTACCATGGGGTTCTTACATTCAGAAAGCAATCTCTTAGGATTCCCTCCTGCAATCATTGTTTTCGCGTCAGCATCAAGAAAAACAGAATTGTTCCCGATGGCAAATATACTCGCCAGTTCATGGGTCACAACAACAACGGTTGCCCCTAAGCTGTCGCATGTTTCAAGAATCAACTCATCCAACAGATGGGCACTTATCGGGTCAAGTCCCGCGGAAGGCTCATCAAAAAAAAGTATCTCCGGATCAAGAGCAATGGCTCGCGCCAAACCGGCGCGTTTTTTCATACCGCCGCTGATCTCCGAAGGGTAATAGTCTTCAAAACCCGAAAGACCGACGAGAGAACATTTAAAAGAAGCAATTTCCCGGATTTCTTCCTTGCTTAAATCGGTGTACAACAGAAGGGGCAGGGAAATATTCTCTGCAATGGTCATAGAACTCCACAATGCGCCGCTCTGATAGAGAATGCCGACCTTCTTCAATATCCTTTTTTGTTCAGTCCGGTCTGTATCCCAGAAACTTGTATCCCCATAAAATACCTTTCCCTTTGCCGGTCTTTGAAGTCCTACAAGATGGCGCAACAAGGTGCTTTTTCCGCAGCCGCTTCCACCCATAATGATAAAGATATCACCGCGGTTTATTGTAAAGGTAAGGTTTTGCTGGAGAACAAAATCCCCGAAGGCCATTGTCAGGTCTTTCACGACAATATGTGGCTTGACTGTTTTTATCTCCAATATACCTGCCCACTGTTTATTCGCATCAAATCCCCAGGACATTACAAATAACGGTTATTATTGCAGTTGAAACAACAATGCTTACAATGCCTGTTACTACGGCAGATGTAGTTGCCTCTCCCACAGCAGATGCGCTTCGACCGCATTGCATTCCGCGCATACAGCCCGCAAAGGCTACAAGTATGCCGAATACAAAACCCGAAAAAAGTCCGATCCACAAATCATTAAAACCTACCGCTGATTTTGTTTCGTTATAATATTGAAGGAAAGAGAGATCAAGGCCGAAAACACCTACGATCATTCCTCCGATTATTCCCATAAGATTTGCATACAAGGTAAGAAGAGGCATCATAAGAGCAAGAGCAATCATGCGCGGCATGACGAGGAAGTCTATGGGAGGCACACCCAGGGTATTTAATGCGTCTATCTCCTCATTTACCTGCATGGTGCCTATCTGCGCGGCATAAGATGCGCCTGTCCGACCTGCCATGATAATGCCCGTCATAATGGCGCCCATCTCACGCACCATGGCAATACCTACAAGGTCGGCTACATAAATCTGCGCGCCGAACATCTTTAACTGTATAGCCCCGACAAAGGCAAGTATGAGACCGACCAGCATACTGATAAGGGAAACAATAGGAAGTGCCTGCGCGCCGCACTCCTGTAAATAAAGGAGCAGGTCCGAGCGGCGGAACTGACCATTTCCGGTTAATATCCTGAGAAAAGACTGCGAAATCTCACCGATAAAACCAAGCGTTCCCAAAAGGGAGTGGCCGAAGGCAACTGCCTGTTCTCCTGTTCGGGCAAGAAGGGCAACGTGCCGTGTTTCTTTGCGTGCGCCTTTTCTCTCCGGGACTTTTGATGCAAGGGACAGGAGCCGCTGAACACCAACGGGCAGCCCCTTCCGGTCAACATTAATATTATGCTCTGAAGAGAAAGCTATAATTCCGGCAAGAAAAATCAGTAAACCTGTGTCCCAGGCCAAAAGCGCGTCTGAATCAAAGGTAATTTGTTTTACAGCGCCTTTGCTCTCTATTGTCTTTAGTACTTCATCAGGTGAAGGCATGGAATCTTCGAGTTTCCAATTGCCTGAAATAACGATCCGGAAAGTATCCTCATCAGGTCTTTGAAGACATAACTTTTCCAGCATAACATCCGTTTTTTGAGATATTTCCAACCTTACCCCATTTTTACTTGTGCATGGGGTCAAATCTTTATTCTTGACTTTACATTATTACCCTATTTTTTGCAGTCTCACTATGTCAAGGATAAAGATTTGACCCTGATTCTTTCCCTGAATATTTGTTATATATATTCTATGAATCGTTGTTGAGTCAATAAATCTTTCAATAAAACCGGTCCGGAAATGTTTCCACAGGTTTTGGGAATTCTCTGCGCACTTTTCTCCTCTCAGAATCAGTCATGGATCGGTCAAACCAGATCAGGGTCCAGGAATAAATATCAGAACAAAAAAGGTTAGGCTGCACCATTTTTTCCAGCCAGGTTTCAATGGAATTTACCGGACGTTCTATGGGCTCACCCTGAATAGTCTTAAAATTCCAGGATGTTCCGGAAATCCATCCTTTTGGCGTTAAGTGAAACTCCTGTGACGGCTTATCCGGTGTCATACCCTACCCTGCCTCTGTACTGTTTTTTATCCTACAATGACAATAACAGCTTGTCCTTTATTCACCTGCTCTTTTTATAAAAAGTCCAATGACAATAATAAAGGCCATTATAACGCCTGCCGCTGCATACAGATAAAGCCCCAGAGTCATATTTCCCAGCATATCTATAAAATAGGGTCTGTTTAACATAAACCCCCAATAAAATACGAAAAAATATGATATAAATAACCCCAGCTTGTATCTGCCAAGAAGAATACATATGGAATTTATCAATATGAGAAGGGCAACCTCCCATACAGGAACAGAAAAATCTTTTTCAGAAAAAAATTGTAATAAAGATATGCCGGTATTCATAGATTTTATAACCTCTCTGTATTTTTAAGTACCGATCAATTTGCTTCGGAATATGAAGAAAACAGCGCCGAACATACATAGTGTTGCCCACAAATAATCCAATTTCAGTGGCTCTTTCATGTAAAAAACAGAAAAGGGAACAAAAACACTCAGCGTGATGACTTCCTGCAATATTTTTAACTGGCCTATGTTCATCTCCTGATACCCTATTCTGTTGGCGGGAACCTGAAGCAGATATTCAAAAAGCGCAATGCCCCAACTGACTGCTGCCGCAATTAACCAGGGTTTCCCGTTAAGTTCCTTTAAATGCGCATACCAGGCAAAGGTCATAAAGACATTGCTGCACACTAACAATGTAATGGCTTTAAATACCGGACTCATTATCTACTCCGCAACCGCACATAAAACATCATGCTTTGAATAAAATTTCTCAAATACTATTATTAACAATACTGGTTGTCAAGAACAACGTTTTTTATCTGTATTGACGGATTCATCTGCTACAAAGACAGCTTCAGTTTTGCCTCGCAGGAATGACAAAAGGGAAAAATCAGTTGCATATTCATTGTGATTTCAGCAAAATAAATGTATCCGGAAGCAATGGTAGATTGTGCAGCAAAAGAAAATATGGATGTTTTCATGCATAGAATCCTGCCGGTAAATAGCGGAGGAAGAGAATATCTTTAAAAAAAAAGAGGAAAGATATGAATCAGAACATAGAAATTAAACCGCCGCTAAAATTGGTGAGGCTTATATCAGGGTTGGCCTTTATTTTCGTAGGTATTTTTTTAGCAGCTATAATCATGGAACCTTTATTTAACTCCCTTCTTCTCCTGATTATTGCCGGAATACTGATAATCACAGGCATATGTATTGCCTTTCTTGAAAGGGTTGTATCGTTGGATGCTGCAAAAAGAGAGATGCGGACTGAATGGCGCATAGCAGGATTCGTTATCAGCAGTCCGGTTTACAATGTACGTCTTGCTGATCGCGTTGTTGTATCAATAAAACAAGAACCTTTTGTGATGGATGCAGAAACAATTTTTGTTGCCGATAGGAGTTACCCCGTTCTAATCTGCACAGGAGATGAAACAATCGTCAAGGTCATCGGGTGGAATACGGACAAAACAAAGAGTGGTTTCACTTTTGACATCAGTTTACCTTCATCGGCATTTTTTATAAGTTTTTCCCGGCATGTGGCTGCGAAACTGGCAAAAGCCTTGAATCTGCCGCTCGAATATCAACCTGACAAGGAAACCTATTCTGCCGGTGAAATACCCCGGGAATGGCTGGATCCAAAGAGCGTTCGCGCCGTTCTCACCTGGCGCAGATACAATTGACACTGCCTTATAAATAATCATTAATTTTAAGCATAAGTTGAAGGTGATATTTCTCATATATGTTTATGCAAATAATCTGGAGGATTACACCAAACAGTACAATTCTATTGACTTTGGTCACAATTTCGGGTTTAATTAGCTAATTTAATTTACATATTATAGATTTCTCATGGAAGGAGGGAAAGATGAATGCCAGCAGTTATTGTAAGAGAAGGAGAGTCTTTCGAAAGCGCCCTTAAGAGATTTAAAAAACAGTGTGAAAAAACAGGGATATTATCTGAAATAAAGAAAAGAGAACATTACGAAAAACCGAGCGTAAAGAAGAAGAAGAAAATGCTTGCTGCAAAGAAAAGAGCATTGAAGAAGCTTAAGAGAGTAATGGATAAGGGTCTTTATTAATGGAATTCAGATCAAAAATTGAAGATGGTCTTAAGCAATCATTAAAGCAACGGGATGCTGTAAGAGTATCGATTTTTCGTATGCTCCTTGCCGCTATCAAGAACAAAGAAGTTGAAAAACTTAAGACATTAACAGAGGACGATTTCTACGCCATTGTAAAAACATCAGTAAAGCAGCATATTGAATCCATAGAAAGTTTTAAAAAAGGAAACAGGCAGGATCTCGTAGATAAGGAAGAGAAAGAACTTGAGATTTTGAAAGAGTTTCTGCCTGCTGCCTTGTCAGAGGAAACATTAACAACGGAAATTGAGGAAGCAATAAAAACACTGGAAGCAAAGAGCCAGAAGGATATGGGAAAGGTAATAAAACACCTTATGGAAAAATATCCTGGAAGAATCGATGGAAAGGCATTAAGCGGAATGGTGCTTAAAAGACTATCTTCTTTATGAGATAGTCAAAGCCCCCTATGGTTGATAAAACACTATCATACCTCGATTATTTAAAACTCCTTGATTTATTTAAACAATATTCGGCAACCTCATATGCAGCAGATTTAATATCAGCATTAAGACCCCTTAATGCCATCGAAGAAATAAAACTCAGACAAAACAGGATTGAGGACATCATAGAAGTTATAAAGTGGGATGGAAACATCCCACTGTCCGATATTCCCGATATCAGGGATGTTTTAAAGAGAGCTTCTATAAAAGACTCGATCCTTGAGACAGGTGAATTTCTGATAATGTCTACCTTTTTGAGAGCCTGCGAAGATATTGCCCGGTTTATAAAAAAGGCGCATATTAAAAGACCTTATATTGAAACAATTCTTGAAAATCTTAAACCATTTCCTCACATACTTTCAAAAATACTAAAGACCATCAATCCTGACGGATTTATTGAAGACACTGCGACTTATGAATTGTCTAAAATCAGATCGGACTTATTCCTCTTCAGGGGAAAGATAAATAAGCAGCTTGAAAAAATCATGGAAAGAGAAACGGTCAATCCTGTACTTCAGGATTTTTATGTCTCCATGCGAAACGGGAGATATGTTATACCCTTAAAACCCAATTTTAATCAGTTTCTGCAAGGCATAGTGCATGATTATTCCCATACACTGAAAACATCTTTTGTTGAACCGTTGGAATGTGTAGACATGAACAACAACATCAATATACTTGAAAAGGAAGAGAAAGAAGAGGAAAAAAGGGTTTTAAAAGAATTGACCGAATATATCCGGACCTACACCGATGAGCTGAAAACAAACCTTGATACTATTGCAGAACTTGATCTTTTTCAGTCCCTTGCTTTGTTCAGTATGAAGTTTGACTGCGCAAAGCCGGAAGTCGGTTCCGGTGAATCAATAGACATAAAAAATGCCAGGAACCCCTTCATAGCAATATCAAAAAAAGAACGGACGATCCCCATAGATATCTTCATGGAGCCCGGCAAAAAAGCGCTGTTAATAAGCGGCCCTAACGCCGGAGGCAAGACTGCTGCTTTAAAAACCATTGGACTCTTGTCTCTTATGGCTCAGACAGGCCTATTCATTCCGGCATCAGAAAAGCCAAGGATACCTGTTTTTAAAAATGTTTTTGCCATTATCGGGGATGAACAGGATATCGCCATGGAGCTTTCCAGTTTTACCGCCCACATGACAACCGTGAAGGATATATACGAACATATTGCCGGAGGAGAACTTATCCTGATTGATGAAATAGGAGGGAACACAGAGCCGCAGGAGGCCTCTGCCCTTTCAATGGGTGTAATTGATGCTTTTGTCGAAAAAGGGTGCAGGGTAGTTGTAACAACTCACCTGAATCTTTTAAAGGCCTACGGCTACACAAACTCCTTTGCCATAAACGCGGCTACGGCTTTTGATGTGGAGAAGATGAAGCCCCTATATAAGTTGACCTATGGAATAGCAGGCTACAGCAACGCGATAAGCGTGGCAAAGAATATTAATGTCCCGGAAAGGATTATCGAGAAAAGCTACGAGTATCTTGGGATACAGGAGCATATGCTCAATGAGCTTGTAAGCGCATTGGAAAAGGCCAGGAGAAAGGCCGATGAGGAAATTGCAAGCCTCAAAAGCACAAAGGATGAATTAAAAAAGAGACTTGCTCTGGTAAGAGGGAAAAAGGATGAAATCATAAAAATCTTTGAAGAAAAATACAATCTCAAGCTGCTGGAATTAGAAATAGAACTGGAAGCGATAAAAAAAGAGATTGCAAAAAATGAAAAAATGTCTATAAAGATAAGTAAGGAAAGATTAACAACTTTAAGAAGCAAATATGTTAAAAATCCGATAAAAAAACCTGACGACATCAAGATCGGTGATTACGTATTTGTCAGCAGCATGGGGGGAAACGGTTATGTTGCGAATGTTGATAAGGGGGGAGACATGTACGAGGTTGTAATTGGAAACCTCAGAACAAGGATTAACAAAGCTCTCATCAGTAAAAACTCAAAAACAAAATTATCCAAGCCCCTCAGGAAAGAAGCTGAGGTTATCGTTAATGTTCAGGACATGGAAGCGTCTGAGCTGAATCTTGTGGGGTTGAGGGTTGATGAGGCGCTGGAAAAACTCGACAGGTTTATGGATAAAGCTGTTGTTCAGGGTATATCAAAGGCAAGAATCATTCATGGAATAGGAACGGGCAGACTGATGAATGCCGTAAAGAACCGTCTCCTTGAAACCAAATATATAAAAAATATTGAGAGAGACGAAAGAAACGCGGGAATAACAGTGGTAGAGCTTTTATGAGATCAACCCTGGAAGAGCTGCTTAATAAAGTAAACATCGTTGATATTGTTTCTCAGCATGTTAAATTACGGAAAAGCGGAAAGGATTTTTTAGGCTTATGCCCCTTTCACAACGAAAAAACACCATCATTTACCGTAAGCATTGAAAAGCAGATATATTATTGCTTCGGATGTCATGAAGGAGGCAATGTTATAAATTTTCTCATGAAATTAGAAAACATGACCTTTCAGGAGACCCTTGAAAACCTTGCCCATGAATACGGGGTCGAAATTAAAAAAGGAGGCACAAAAAGGTCAAATTCATTCGATGCAATGCTGAAACTGGCTGATTTTTACCATCATAACCTTAAGGATACCAAGCTTGCCCGCGAGTATTGTGCCAGGCGAGGAATAACATCTGATATTATTGACGAATTCAAAATCGGATACAGCGACAGGTCAAGACTTAAGATTCAGACATTTATGAAAAATTCGGGCATACCGAGAGATGTTCTTTTAAATACGGGGATTTTAAGGGTTAAGGACAGCGATGTGTATGATATATTCATGGGCAGGCTTGTAATTCCTATTTTTGACGTTAACAAAAAAATAATAGGTTTTGGAGGAAGAACAATAGAAAAAGAGGGGTTTCCCAAATATATAAATTCTCCGGAATCTCCCATCTTTTCAAAGGGTACAACATTATTCGGCATTGACAAAACAAGAAAATACATAACCGAAAAGAACGAAGTATTCATCGTTGAAGGATACTTCGACTTTATTGCCTTATATACGGCAGGTCTGAAAAACATCGTTTCCACGCTCGGTACATCAGTAACAGAAACACAGCTCACCCGATTAAGAAATTATACGGATAATATAACCCTTATGCTTGACGGCGACGAAGCAGGCATAAAAAGCGCCTTAAAATTGATAGGACGGCTTTCTGATATGGATATTAACGGCAATATGGTTGTGCTGCCTGACAGCCATGACCCGGATAGTTTTATAAAAAAAGAAGGGATAGAAGGTCTCAACAGAGTCATCAATGCGAAGAAGCCCATAATGGACTATTATTTTGACTACTGTATGGCAAAGTGGGGAGTAGAAACACTGGAAAACAAGAACCATTTTATAAAATCTGTTCTGCCTTTCATTGAAGACATAAGAAGCGGTGTGAAAAAAAGACTTTATATAAAAAGATTGTCGGAATTAACTGGAGTAGAAGAACATCATTTCAGGGAAGAACCAAGGGAAAGAACAACGGAAGGACCCTCCGGCCACTTTATTTCATCCAGTATGATTGAAAGAAGGGTTATAGGGGCTTTGATGGGTAAGCCGGGAATGCTTGGCATATTAAAAGAAAGGGAGGTGATAAACTATATAAAAGATGCCGAAATAAAAGAGATATTGTTGAATATGTGTGAGTTCTTTGACAAGAAAGGGAGTATGGAAGTAAACAACTTCATTAATGTCCTGGAAAAGGATAGCTTGAGGGTTCTGGTAACGAATGCTGTCTTTGATGTGGCTGGTTACGAGGATAACGAGTTAGAGATGGTTTTACTGGATTACTTCAAACATGTAGAAAAAAAATCCACAAAAGATGAGTTGAAAAAAATTACGGAAAGGTTATTTGAAGCAGAAAAAAGGGGCGATGACAAGGAGATTGTGGAACTTCTTAATGAGAAAAAAAAGGTACTGGCATTTTTTAAAACCAACCAATAAAAAGTGAGGTGGAAATGGCCGATAAAGCGAAGATATTTTTTTCTTCTGATGAAAATCAGAAAAGCAAAGAAATGTATCTTATCGTAAAAGGCAGTAATAAACCCGAAAACATATTCGACGACATGGAGCTTTTTGATCTTGTCGGAGAGCCGGAAACAAGTCTTGCAGAAACTGAAAGATTTGAAGAGGTCCTCAACGTTGATCTTGAAGGAGTTTATGTTGATGAACTGACCAACCCTATCAGACATTATATCAAAGAAATGGCTGACCTTGCATTGCTCACACGTGAAGGCGAAAAAGAGATTGCCATTCGAATGGAAGAGGCCAAAGAAGAGATAAGAAAAGTTATCCTTTCTTTTCCTGGCACTGTTAAAGAATTATTAAATACGCTGTCATCCCTGAAAACATCAAATGCAAATATGAAAGACATAATCTTCGATAATGATGACGAAGATGAAACGGAAAGCGACATGGAATTACAGAGAGAGAGGGCAATTGAGCTTCTTGAAGAGCTGAAGAACGTCTATCTGCAATTCAAAGACAACAACAGCAACGGGGCAAAATACAGGGCAAAAATAAAGGCAATAATAGGTGAAATGAACCTGGGTAAAAGAATTACCAATAATATTATTTACCGGATAAAGAAGTATGTTGAAAAGATTCATAAAATAGAGGGTGATATAGAAGATTGTTGCAAGGATAACCGCAAAGAAAAAGAGATGGAATTATCTGCGCTGCAAAAAAGATTGGAAAAGATTGAATACGATGCAGGAGCCTCTGCTAAAGAACTCAAATCCTATCTGAAAAAGATTGATGACGCCAGAAAGAGATGTCTCTGTGCAAAAAATGAATTAGTAAAGGCTAATCTCAGATTAGTGGTAAGCATAGCAAAGCGTTATACAAACAGGGGGCTTTCGCTTCTGGATATAATCCAGGAAGGGAACATCGGATTGATGAAGGCTGTAGAGAGATTTGAGTACAGGCGGGGTTACAAATTCAGCACGTATGCCACATGGTGGATTAGACAGTCAATTACAAGAGCTATAGCCGATCAGGCAAGAACGATCAGAATACCTGTCCACATGATTGAAACTATTAATAAAATCGTAAAAGCATCGAAAGAGCTTGTGCAGGACCTGGGCAGAGAACCCCTTCCCGACGAAATAGCAGATGTAATCGGTTTTTCTGCAGATAAAGTAAGGAAAGTCCTGCGGATTACAAAAGAACCTGTTTCGCTTGAAGCACCGATAAACGATGATGACGACACTCATCTTTATGATTTTATTGAAGACAAGCTGGCACAGACACCACAGGATACTGCCATATCCGGTGATCTGGTGGAACATTTAAACAAAGTACTGGCCACACTGACGCCAAGAGAAGAAAGGGTGGTGCGTATGAGATTCGGCCTGGGAGAAAAATATGATCATACGCTGGAGGAAGTGGGACAGGTTTTTGATGTAACAAGAGAGAGGGTGAGACAGATAGAAGCAAAGGCATTAAGAAAACTGAAACATCCTACGAGAGCCGTAAAATTGAGAGGTTTTGTTGAAGCATAATTAATATATTTGCTTGACAAGCCTGATTCATTTTAAATATTGTATACAGAATATTATTTTATTTTTAATGGGGGATTATTATGGATTTTCAATTAACAGAAGAACAGAGTTTTTTTAAAAAAACTGTTGCCGATACAATTGATAAAATAGTTGCCCCCAGGTCACAGGAGATAGATGAGAAAGATGAGTTTCCCTGGGAACTATGGAAGGAGTTTGCAAAGTTAGGCTATCTTGGGCTGCGTTATCCTGAAGAAATAGGCGGTTTAAACGCAGATAAGATTATGTCCATGACTTTTTATGAGGAGCTCGCCCGGGGCTCTGTCGGTTTTGCACAGAGCGTCATCATGAACAGCCTTATGGGAACATATTTCATATACCGCTTTGGAAGCGACGCGATAAAGGAAAGGTGCCTCTATCCTGCGATTAAAGGAGAAAAGATTGCCACAATTTGCTTCACTGAAGACCAGTCAGGTTCCGATCTTGGCGCCACAAGGACGCTGGCTGTACAGGACGGAGAGGGCTGGCGGATAAACGGAACAAAGATGTGGATTACAAACGGACCCATATGTGATTTTTGTACTGTCTTAGCCACAACAGACCCTTCAAAGGGGCTGAAGGGGCTGAACTTTTTTTTAGTGGAAAAGGGAACGCCGGGCTTTTCAAGCGGTCAGATTATTCACAAACTTGGATGCAGAGGCACTGTTACCGGCGAGCTTGTATTCGACAACGTATGGGTGCCTTATGAGAATCTGCTGGGCGAAGAGCCCGGAAAAGGCGTATTCTATGTAGGTGATATATTAGACGAAGTACGTTTAATGACGGGCTCCATGGCTCTCGGCATAGCAACAGGCGCATATCGTGAAGCCCTGGAATTTGCAAGAAAAAGAGTGGCCTTCGGGCAACCTATAGGCAATTATCAGTTGATAAGAGAGAAATTTGCCGATATGGATACTATAATGAATGCGGCAAGACTGATGATTTATTATGGCTCATGGCTGCTGGAAAATAATATGGACTGCAGAATTGTTGCCGCTGAAGCAAAAATGTACGCGACAGAAACATGCCTTAAGGTGGTTGATGAATTGACAAGAATTTATGGGGCTAACGCCTTCGCCTATGAATACAAGTCACAGAGGTATTTCAGAGACGCGCGGTTCCTCCTTTACGGCGGAGGAACACATGAAGTCTTGAAGGATTTTATTGGAAAGGCTATAATAGGTAAATTATAAATTAACGCTTAGCACAAGACAGCCGGCTTTCAGTTTAAATGCCGGCTGCTGAAGGCTGTAAGCTGAAAGCTTATTTCAGGAGGCTGACAAGTTGAAAATTCTGGTATTTATCAAGCAGGTTGCAGACACTGAGGCAAGAATTTTAATAAAAAGCGACAAAAAATCGCTTGAGATTGAAAATAAATATAATATGAATTTTTTTGACGAATTTGCCGTTGAAGAAGCTATTAAGATTAAGGAAAAATCGAAGGAAACCACTGTGGCGGTTTGCACATACGGTCCCAAAAGAGCTGTTGAAGCATTGCGGACAGCCATTGCGATGGGCGTTGACCAGGCCTTTTTACTTGAAAACAACAATCTCAACGGAGATGATCCCTTGATTACTGCAAAGATTCTGGCCGGTTTCGCAAAGCAGGAAGGTTTTGATTTTATTTTGTGCGGCAGGCAGGCAATAGATGATGAAAGTTCGAACATCGGAGTAATGGTAGCTGAATTTCTGGGAATCCCTCATGTAAGCTCGATTATGAAATTAGATATTATCGATGAAAAGAAAGCATTGGTGGAAAGTGAGATAGAGGGGGGGAGGGAAACCATAGAAGTGCAATTGCCGGCGCTTTTTACTGTCCAGAAAGGGATGAACGAGCCGAGAGTGCCCCTCATTACCGGAGTTATGAAGGCAATGAAAGCGAATATACCGTTCATTGACCCGTACTCACTGGGGCTTACACGGGAAATGATAGATACATGCGCAGCAAAAACAAACGTGCTCTGTTATGAAGCGCCTCAGGAAAGACCTCCTGTCAGGATTATCGAAGGAAATACACCTGAGGAAAAAGTAAAAGGCCTGATAACTATTTTAAAAGAAGAAGCAAAAGTTTTATAGAGAGGAGTGCACATGTCAAAAGATATTTTTGTATTTATTGAATGTAAGGATGGCGTTGTGCGAAAGGCATCCTTCGAACTTCTGTCAAAGGCAGGGGAAATTGCCGGGAATATTTCCTCTGATTCATACGCAGTTCTTATAGGCAATAACGTAAAGCAGACGGCAGAGGAATTAAAGGCTTATGCCGATAAGATTATAGTTGTTGATAAAGAAATTTTGCAGGAATACCGGTGGGATACCTATACGCAGGTAATGGAATATCTGGTAAAAAAATATAATCCTAAAATGGTTTTCGGAGCATCCACTGCAACCGGCAAAGACCTTTTCCCGAGACTCGCTGCAAGGCTGGAAATACCCATAGTCTCCGATGCAATCGGCATTGATTTTGAAGACCAGGAAATGAAGATTAAAAAACCGCTTTATGGAGGGAAAATTATATCATGGGTAACGTTCAGCGGCGGTAAAAATACATTAGTAACATTCAGGCCCAATACTTTCTCAATTGAAAAAAAGATGCAGAACGGTGAGATCATAGAAGAAACATTAGACGTACAGAAAGATACGAGAGTGAATGTCCTTGGCATACACAAGGCCAATATAAAAAAGATTGATCTGCAGGAAGCGGATTTTATTATTTGCGGCGGAAGGGGCATGAAAGGCCCTGAAAATTTCCCCGCCCTTGAAGAAATTGCCGACATTATGGGAGGAAGAGCAGGAGCTTCCCGCGCTGTTGTTGACGCCAAATGGAGAGACTATGACGACCAGATCGGTAAAAGCGGCAAGACTGTATCTCCAAAGCTCTACATTGGCTGCGGCATATCAGGCGCCCTCCATCATACAATGGGAATGGATACGTCGAAGGTTATCGTTGCAATCAACAAGGACGCCAACGCGCCTATATTCCAGTATGCCGATTACGGCATCGTAGATGATATTTTTACTGTATTGCCTGTTCTGAGAGAAGAATTGAAGAAGACAAAAGACGAATTATAAAGGGTTTTTTGGATTGACCGGGGCTTGGTTATCTCAGTCTCAGCCTCCGGAATAGATTGTGTCAGCCCGGACAATATACTGTCATTCTCTGCCTATGAGAGTGAGGACTATAGAGTTTTTACGGGTTTATTCCAACAGTAAAAGATTCATTTTTGCCCTTGATTGACAGATAAAAATAATGAAAGTCACGAAAAGATCAGACAAAATTACCCCTTTTTATGTCATGGAGCTGCTTGAAAAGGCAAAGGCTCTGGAAGCGCGAGGTAAAAACATCGTGCACATGGAAGTGGGAGAACCTGATTTTACCACTCCGGAGGCAATAAAGGAAAAAGCAATAGAGGCAATAAAGGAAAATCGCACCCTCTACACACATAGCCTCGGAATGCCGGTGCTGAGAGATAAAATATCAGAATACTACTATGAAACTGAAGGCATACACGTATCCCCTGAAAGGATAGTAATTACCAGCGGCACATCAGGAGCTTTTTTACTGTTGTCGGCAGTACTCCTGGACAGGGGAAATCCTCTCGGTATTTCTGATCCGGGCTACCCCTGCTACAGAAATTTCGCACTCCTTGTCAATTCACCAATAATTTCAGTACCTGTTTCAGAAGAAACGGGATTTGAGGTCACGGTAGACCATCTTCGCTGTTTAAAAAAGCTTCCCAATGTACTTATTGTCTCTACACCATCAAATCCTACCGGTATTGTTTATCGTGAAGAAACCCTGCATGAGCTCTGCATGTTTCTTTCTGAAAAAGGTAAAGTTCTTGTTTCAGATGAAATATATAAAGGGCTGACATACGGGAAAAAATCAGGAACAGCTCTCGCCCTTTCAGAAAATATTGTGGTTATTAACGGATTTTCAAAGACCCATGCCATGACAGGATGGAGGCTCGGATGGATGGTTGTACCGCAGACACTCATAAGACCTGTACAGAAAGTCGCCCAGAATGTCTTCATATCTCCCCCGACCATATCACAACATGCCGCGCTGTGCGCATTTGATGTAAAAGATGAGCTTGAAGAGATGAGGAAAACCTATAAGGCCAGAAGGGACTTCATGCTTCCGCAGCTTAAACAGATGGGTTTCCATATTCCCGTAGATCCTGAAGGCGCTTTTTATATCTATGCAAATATAAACAAATGGGGAATTGACAGCATGGAGTTTGTTGAAAGGGCGTTAAATGAGGCAAAAGTCGCTATCACACCGGGGTATGATTTCGGTACTTACAAGGCGGGCTCGCACATTCGTTTCTCTTACGCAAACAGCATAGAGATGCTCCAGGAAGGCTGCAAACGCTTAGAAACATGGCTGCAAACGCTGTAATTCCAGATTTAAACAGTCGCTGTTCTCGCTCTTCGCCTCTTAATTATTGTGATAGTAAATATTGCGATTGCCGCGACTATCGATAGGCCAAGCACGGCAATACAACTGAAAATAACTGTCATAAGCTTTTTCTGAAAGCCCTTTCCAACGGCAAGGACAATTTCCTGGCCGGTTTTTCCTTCAGTATACCCGGCGGCAATCTCATAAAGACCGGGCTGGTTTACCGTAAATTCCAACACTGCAACTCCTGCCTTTGAGAACGAATAGGAGTAGTTCATTGACGGTTTCGAAAGTACAACCGGCTGTCCGGTAGCTTTAGACAAAACATTGCATCTCATTTGCGGTATCTTTTCCCCGGTTTTATATACCTTATCTCCTATCTGGCTCTCGTACTCATAAAATATGACATATTTGCCCGTTTGGGCCAGATTAATATCATATTTGCCGGGAACAGCGATCCGTGCAAGAGATTTATCAATACCATCCAAACCGCTTAAAAGGAGGGCTACAAATGATGCGATACCAATTACGAGAATAAGCGCGGATAAGGCATAGAACAATCTGCTCGGGCCCGGCTGTCCGGTGCTTCCATGGTCCAATGTCTGAGAGATTACAGGTTCGCTTAATTTCCCTGATATGGAATTCTCCTGCATTGCAATGTCTAATGATTGTCCGCAACTTGAACAAAACTTGGAGCCTGACTTTATTTCAGATTTACAATATGAACATTGCATACTACGCCTCGCTTTCTTTCTTTTGAACTGTTAATGCATAGCCTTATTTTTCATTAAAACAGTTTTAAATTTCCAGCCGTTGCTGTTTACCACCTGTTCAACAATTGAACGGGTTTTTTCATAATCCCAGGCATAGTCAATGACCTTACCGTCAGGACCGTACCGGACCTCTTTGACCTTGCCGGAAATGGACTTGCCGCTGGTAAAACTCTCGGTTTTAAATCCTCCGCCAATATCCATCCCTGAACCGGTTTCTTTAATCATTTCCCAGAAAACTGCCGTATGTTCCGTTTCATTTGCCAGCAAACATGCTGAATATTCCACCCTCTTCTTGCCCACACCCCAGTTTGCATCGGCAAGCACACTTTTGATTTCTATATCGGTTTTATCGCTCCTGCTGACAGACAAATCAGGATATTTTGATAATTCCTGCTCTTTTGCACTCAGTATAGGCTCTTTTGAACTTGCAGCATTGTTTGTGGCAGCAGCGGGCTGAGGTCTTGCCGAATCCTCCCCGACATCCAATTCTGTTCCGCAGTGCCCACAAAAACGGTCTTCCGGATCGACTTTATTTCCGCATTGACTGCAAAAACGACTTGGTTTATATTTCACGCCGCCTTGCTCTCTGCCTATAAAACGTTCGGCAAAATCACCGGCTATAGGGAGTTTAAATAATTCTCCTTTTAACGCCTTAATCATCAAAACAACCCAGAGCAGCAAGCTTGTCAGCCATAGCAGCACTGATATCAACCATCCGAAGTATGGAATTGCCCCTAAAATCATTGATGCTACGGTAATGGATAGAAAAATTGTCAGCGATTGCATCGCATGAAAACGAACAAATCTGTTGTTCTTCTCCAGGATTAGAAATGCAATGCCGGTAACCCATCCCAGCAAATAGCAGAGTAAACCTTCAATATTTTCATCTATTCCCAGCGATGTTTCAGATTTATTATAACCTTCTTCCATGACATGCCCCCTCTGACACAGCTTGGACAATTTAAACAATTCGGTTGGAGCCTTGTTGCCTTTCCCGGAGGCGCAGGCTCGTGGCATATATGCATTAAGACAAGGGTATTAAAAGACACTTCAGTTGTCAATAAAATTGTAGTAAACTTATCATGGAATTATCAATGGTTAAGCAGCCCATCATCAAAAGGCAGAACATCACATGTTTATCTATTTCGAATTGATTGTGCACGGGCACGGTTCAGAAAAGAATTTATTTAACACAATAAGGAGTAAAACGAATGCTTAGGCTAAAAAACGTTGGCATAACGCTGCTTTTATTGTTTTTGCCCTTGAGCCTGCTTATCATCGACATCCGGGCAATTAAATCGACCAATATATGCCATGCCCAGACTACGGGTATTTCGACCGGCGCTTATAATCAGAAAAACAATATGGAGATAGCGAAAAAGCTCCGGGCAGAGGGAGAGATTCTGCAGAAGAAAGGGCAGCTTGCCCATGCTATTGATACATACGAGATCAGCCTGAGTTATTACCCTGACGCGACACTTGCCGATCATATCAAGGCGCTTCGCAATACTCTTACAAAACAGTATATTGAGATGGCTAAAAAACTGCGGGCTCAGGGTATTGCGCTTCAGAAGCAAGGCAGGATTGAGGCTGCCATAGAAATGTACGAACAAAGCCGGAAATATTACCCTGATCCTGAACTTGAAACCCATCTTGCAAAATTGCAGGATTCCCTTTATATTTTCAAAAAACCGAAGATTGAACTGGAAGGCACGCCTGAAGGGTTTCGAAATGAATTGGATGTTATAGAAAAAATAAAGAAAGAGCCGAAGAGGGCCAATATGGAAGAGCTTGCGGCAATGAGGTACCAGTACGCCCTGAGCTTGACTAAGCTGGCGGCTAAAAAGAATGATGAAGACATGCAGAAACTTGCTCTTGTTTACGCGAAATCAGCAACCGAGCTTGCGCCGTACAACCCCGACTACTGGTCTTTCCTGGGGCAGATTTATGACAGGATCGGCAGGGACGGTGAGATGACGGGCATTATGGCTGAAGACGCTTTGCAAAAGGCCCTTGAATTAAGCCCTGAAAACAATATGTTTCAATTGCTCCTTGGGCAATCCTTTTACAAACATGGAGATTTCTCATCCGCCCTTGCCCGGTTCGAGACAGCGTTAAAAAAAGATTCAAAAAAGATTTCACCTCCTCTTATTTCTACAATGTGCTCAGCCTATATCATGGATTCCCAATATGCCAGGGGGGTTGTTTTTTTCAAGGGAATCCTTGACAAACAACCTGACGCGGACAGCGTTCGGATAGCTCTTGCCATACTTGCCTACAGACAAAAAAACAACAAACAGGCCTTTGAGGAATTAGACAGGGTGGTAAAGAGAAAAGGAGTCTCTGAGGAAAACCGTACATTCGCTCTTACCCTGCTTACGGAGTGGAATTCGCAGGGGGTGCAACCATGAAATACAGATCATTTTCTGTTTTTGTAAGTCTTTGCCTGATTGCATGTGTTTTCTCCATAACATATCCTTCTTTATGCGTTGCCGAAGACCTTGAAACACGCAGAATGCAATACCAGAATGATGTGGCGGCAGTCACTGAACGCTTTGAAGCAATGATACCC
>Ga0351906_1068_pt1 | contig 30961 bp, 32 predicted proteins | sample BONcelHT113001E5_FD_206866 | JGI IMG/M metagenome (GOLD analysis project Ga0351906, IMG submission 206866) | Enriched cells from coal bed in the Powder River Basin, Montana, United States - BONCAT cells T11 rep1 HSBNCT.T11.300.1.E5 ... | reverse complement strand
GTAGCCAAAGGAATATACTGGCTGAATATCAATGATCCAGCGCCTTATGGGGCAGTTGTTTCACATACCAATTTTGCACCACACAACTGGTATGGGGAGCACCTCGTATATCTTGCATCTTATTTTTCCGGTGAGCCGGATCCTCACCTTAAAGAGAAGATGTTGTCTGATTTTTGTAACAAATTCTCAGTGAAATCTGAAGAAATTTTATGGAGCCGCATTGCAATTGACAACCAGGCCGGACCACTATATTTAACCGGATATAGGAAAAACTTGTTCGAACCAGTTGTTCCCGGACTGTTTCTTGCAGGGATGTTCTCACCTGAAAATTACCCTGAACGGAGCATAGAAGGCTCAATAAAAGCGGCGAGACGGGTTGTGGAGGGTATTCGTAGTCGTGAATGAAAAAACTGATGGCACTATCTCGGTGGTAATCCCTGTTTATAACGATTGTATTGCCTTAAAGAAAGCAATACCTGTTACCTTGGCAGCGGTGGAATCATTACAGATTCCGTTTGAGATAATCATAGCTGAAGATGCAAGTACGGATGGTTCAGCCGGATGTGCACATGACTGGCAGGAAAAAGATTCAAGAATCCGGCATTTACACCGCGATGAACGCCGGGGAAGAGGCTCTGCTCTTGCCAATGCTGCACATATGGCAAAGGGTGATATTTTCTGTTACTTTGATGTAGATCTTGCAACTGATATGGTGCATTTTCCTGATGTTATCAAGGCTATCAGGGATGGAGCAGATATCGCAACCGGATCCCGTCTCCTAGCAGATAGTACAATCACTCGTAGTGTAAACCGTGAAATAAAAAGTCGTGGATATAATTTCCTTGTCCGTTTATTTCTTCAAAGCCGCCTGCAGGATCATCAGTGTGGGTTTAAAGCTTTCAATCGCCATCATCATTATAGGTGTTGGATTCATCCTATATCGCGTATTCTCCAAAGGAGGTAATGGCGGTGGAAAAGGAGGAAGCGGGAAAGGTGGCGGTGGATCATTTGGATGGAAAAAGAGATCTTCATCAAAGTCTAAGAAATCTCATCAATATGATGAGTTATTCTAATTTTTGATTATAAAAATCACCATTATCAGAAATTCTTTTTTTTGTGGGGCCAAAATAAAATCACTTTTTGCCCTTACCCATGGCCTTATCAAATTCTGCATGTAACCCGGCCTGAGGCTATGAGGACCGGATATAATAGTCACATCCGGTTACTTGCAGATGTTTAAGAATGAAACCAGAGATATGACAAAAGAGAGAAAAAAAGAAAACCACTCTATGCAGTTTGCACAGAATAATTCACACGTTGGGAGATGCGAGGTTTTACAAAGACATCCAGATTTATGCTTCCGCTTTTTCCATCCCTGAGGAAATAATATTCAAATAGCCGGTTCTCATTTTCATACCATGAAAACCAGTAACTCAGTTTGTATTGCCTTTTTTCATATCCCTCAAGTGATTCATAACTATCAGTGTCATGAGTAATGATCATATCAGGATCAAGAGGAGAAAATGTATCAGGATCAACCCTGTTTCCATAAAAGACAACTTTGTTCCATCGATCACCCCGATAGTACCAAGGGAGAGGCCAATATGACTCCGAAGCCACAACTACCGAACCGGAGGTATCAATCATTTTCATAACTTCCCGCATCTCTTCACTGTTTTGAACCTGAACAATCGGTTCATTGATGTCTGTTGGAGTATAGCAGACATGTGCCATCATAAGCACCAGATAGACACAGGCAATCGCAGCAAAAATCATTTTCTTACCTGATATCTGATATGACGCAATCAATATCAAAGGAAATAACTGATGGATGATGAGCCAGGGTACTTTTTCACCCACATATGCATAAAATGCCATTGAAAGGATAGTCCAGTAAATTGCAAATAACGCAATAAACCGATATTTATCAGGAATCCCTACATATGACCTTAATAATTCTCTTCGAGAACGTAGATTGTTATAATACCCAAGAATTCCAGCTTTTATCTCTTTGAAACCCTGTTCGCGGACGCCATAATACCAGGCACCAGCAATTGCAAGAATCATGATCGGCATTTCATATAGCCCGATAATCAGAAGATACCAGTACGGACCTCCACATAGCCGACATGCTCCATGTATCCCGGTCCAGTGTTCAATTGCTTTAAAAGGCGCCTGTAAAAACATTTCAGGATGTGTAAAGAAGGTTGTGTAAAAGACCATCCCGATTCCGGTCATAATCAAAATACTTGCAATAACATCCCGTTTCCAGTCACTCGGAAGAGCAATTCTGCCAGCCATAAACATAAACAAAAAGAATGAGCCAAAAATCAGAATTGTAAAAGGCATGTCCTCTTTTAGACTTAAACCGCAGGCTGCAGATATTGCAGCCAGAATTGCGTACTGCCAACGGCCCTTGTCAAAATAGAGAAGAAGGCTGACCATGAGAAGTATGGTAAAAAAGAGTTGGAAGATATCATGTCGCAAAAATCGGGAAAAATATACCATTGATGGAGAGAGTGCAAAAAATAACGATGCAAAAAGCATATGATTTTTTGACAACCAGTCTTCCTTATAGAGAATATAGAAGAGCGGAATTATTGCCGAACCAAATAATGCAGGCAGTAATCGCGCAATAAGATCAGAATCTGAAAAAAACAGAAACGCTGCCCCCGTCAGATAGTAGAGAAGGGGGCCGTGATACATCGGATCATAGAGATACGTCCCCTTCGTTAACAATTCATACGTAAACCAGGCATGTATCGCCTCATCGTGATGAAGAAGTTTAAGCTCAGGAACGATAATTCTGACTATGAGACCGATTAGGAAAATAAGAATAAATAACCCTTTTGTTGTTAATAAAGGCCGGTCTTTTATCGTGCATGCAAACATATCTACCTAATTATTCGTGCTTATATTGCAAAAAAGACACCGGAGACTTCAGAGGCATACAATGAAAAGATTACAGAAAATATCCAGAAACCTTTGTGGAAAATTTAGTTAGTATCTCCTATCTGATACCCACGAAAACTGACAGGTATAATGCCCGGATGAAAAAAAAGTTACAAAAAATTCAGCGATAATTATGAAAAACGAAGAGAAAAGTATCTAAAAAATAACAATTGATCCGCCCTGCGGAGGTGCGGGTATTGATATTGGAAAGACGTGCAGCAAGCACGTGTGCACCGTCACCGGCTTTTAGCTTTCGAGTACTATCTCGATACCAATGTCTTTTGGAACCTGAGTTCGCATCAGCTGACGCAGTGCCCGCTCATCTGCATCAATATCGATGAGACGCTTGTGGACACGCATCTGCCAGCGATCCCAGGTTGCTGTTCCTTCACCATCCGGACTCTTCCGGATTGGAACAACGAGTTTTCTGGTTGGGAGCGGGATTGGTCCTGCAAGGTTCACACCAGTGCGTTCTGCAATCTCACGGATCTTATTACAGACCTCTTCAACTTTATTATAATCAGTACCGGTGAGCCGGATACGGGCTTTCTGCATTTTTAACACACCCAAAAAATAAGGGGTTAGCGGAATTGTTTCTTAACAACATCAACGCACATACCGGCAGCAATGGTCTGACCCATATCGCGGATGGCGAAACGTCCAAGCTGGGGGAATTCCTTTGCGCTTTCAACGCAGAAAGGCTTAGTTGGCTTGCACTTGATGATTGCAGCGTCTCCAGCCTTAAGGAATGTCGGATTCTCTTCGGAGGTCTGCCCGGTCCTTGGATCAAGCTTCTTGACAAGCTCGATAAAGGTGCAGGCAACCTGTGCGGTGTGACAGTGGAAGACCGGAGTGTACCCTGCAGTGATTGCACTTGGGTGCTGAAGGACCACGATCTGTGCGCTGAATTCTTCTGCTACTGCTGGTGGAACATCAGCGGCACCACACACATCACCACGACGGACATCATCCTTACCGATACCACGAACATTGAACCCGATGTTGTCACCAGGGAGTGCCTGTGGCTGCTCTTCATGGTGCATCTCAATGGACTTACATTCTCCACCCTTGTTTGCAGGCATGAAAACAACGTTCATACCCTTCTTGAGGATTCCGGTCTCAACACGACCGACCGGGACAGTCCCGATACCGGAGATTGAGTATGCATCCTGAATAGGGATACGAAGTGGTTTGTCGGTTGGTTTCTCAGGAACTTCAAGTTCGTCAAGGAGTGAGAAGAGTGCTTTCCCCTTGTACCAGGGCATATTTTCACTAACCTTGGTGATGTTGTCACCTTCAAATGCACTGATTGGGATGAACTTGACTGAATCAGGGTTGGTTCCGACCATCTTAAGGAGGGCGCCCATGTCAGCCTTGACCTGGTTAAAACGTGCCTCATCATACTTGGATGTATCCATCTTGTTTATACCAATGATGAGTTGTTTGATACCGAGGGTCTTTGCAAGGAAGACGTGCTCCTTGGTCTGTTCCATAACACCATCAGGTGCTGCGACAATGATGATTGCAGCGTCAGCCTGAGATGCACCGGTGATCATGTTCTTCACAAAGTCCCGGTGTCCCGGGCAGTCCACTACAGTAAAGTAGTACTTTGCGGTGTCAAACCTCTTGTGAGCGATATCGATGGTAATACCACGCTCACGTTCCTCTTTGAGGTTATCCATGACCCATGCAAATGCAAAGGAACCCTTACCCTTCGACTCTGCTTCTTTCTTATATTGTTCGATGATATGTGGCGGGACAGCGCCGGCCTCGTACATCAGACGGCCAACTGTCGTAGACTTCCCATGGTCAATATGTCCAATGACCGCGAGGTTAATGTGTGGCTTTTCAGCTGCCATAGATAATAATCCTCCAATACCTCCGCAAATTTCAGATCTGCATTAACAGTCCATTTATGCGAGTATTACATATTTGATAGAAGTGCCTTTTAATATTTTTCATCCATTACGTTTCATCTCCATGGACGGCAATTCTGATTTAGAGCGATAAGCAAGAACTGATAAATACTGATCCGGAGGATAATTATCAATTAACATGAAATCGCTCCCAATACTTCGTGATTTAGAGGCTGATAAAGTCCAAGTAGAATGCGCTGCAGGAAAACTCTCTGTACACACCAGATGCGCTTTTTGCACTCATTGTAAAGGAGTTAAAGTCGGGGCGCGCATTATGCCCTCCCCTTATGAAACTATTTCAGGTCAGATTCGAACCGGTGCAATGCCCCCTGAAGCTCTTATGGAGGCAGCAATGCAGTTCAATACACTTATAAGAGATGGTACCGAGATTGCTTGTGGAGACGATGACAATTCAGGATATACACCACGATTCAGAAGCAAGGCCCTGTAAATAAGGTGGGATCTAAAAAATGGGGGAAATCCAGGAGAAAAATACGGGGCCCTGAGTACAGGCAATTATTGCAAATACTCCGGCACGGGTGATCTCTCCGGCGGCTCCGGTTACATCCCCATTTACTCCACCAAAAAGACGCGCGGCAAGAATAATGAGTGTTCCGGGTATGACTACCATTATAAAAAATGCCCCAATGAGTGAACCCAGAGAAACAGGAAGGAAGATCAGGGGGAGGAGGAGCATTGTTGAAGGAATAATAAACCATGGATGGGTCTGCTGGTGGAGTGTTGCATGCAGCCCGTCATGAAACGGTTTTCCAAAAATGGTCATAACAGCCATCGCATATTTTCCAGCAACCTCGGCAATAATTACTGCAACACATGCCATCTGAACAGAAGCCAGAGAACCAAATGAAAGCAGTGTAATTATCAACCCGAATGCAATCCCCCCGGTTCCAATTGTCCGATCAGTTAATGCGCGAATTCTAACCTCACGACTCCCGTGAGCCATAAGACCGTCACCTAAATCTAAAAGACCGTCAAGATGATTACATCCAGTCAGAAGAAAGAGAATTCCAAGTCCCAGCGCAGCAATGACCAGGGGCGGAGCAGGAAGCATAAAAAGAATCAATGCAGCAATTCCCCCTGTTACATACCCTGCGAGAGGATACATCCAGCATCTGCGGGCGAATGCTTCAAAGGGAGCAGTCTTACCAACAGGTAATATTGTAGTAAACTGAAGAAGCGCGATGACAGGTTGCATGAATGACATCTGGCAGTACTATCAGTTACAACAGAAATAGAAGTACCTGAATATCTCCTAAAAATATCAAGAATCAGATCTGTTTTAGGCAGATTCATGCATGAAAGATTCCAACCGGTGAACATGTCATTTCTTTCAAGGCCTCATTCACACATCCCCAAAAATCCCCTTTTTTGCGGCATATTAGCAAATACCATGCTTTCCACAGTGCCAGGACTGTCAGGGGCAGGTCCGAATCCTGAAGGATCCCTGCTTGTTCCAAATTTAGATGCTGAACTAATCATTCAGGGACGAATAACTAGTGTTGATGCAACACCAAATACACCGAGTGGTTGCCCTACACCGGCTTCAATAACCCGTTCCATGTCTGAACTTTCTGGTTTTCCAGTTCTTTTTATGAACGCCGGACTTGTTCATCCGTTGAACATCCCCAGTCTTGACATGATCGGCGCTCCCGGTCAGGATCCCAGAAAAAGTACGGCGGTTCCAGATGCAAGAGGACTCTATAAACGTGGACAGTGGGCAGGGAAATTCTTTTCCGGGACCTATGATACTCTGGTTCTTGGGGAGTGTGTACCCGGCGGAACCACCACTGCGCTATGCGTCCTTCGCGCTTTAGGGTATGATGCCAGGGTAAGCAGCGCTGCGATTACCAGTCCGGCCAGATTAAAGGAAGAGATTGTAGCAACTGCTCTTGAGAGGTTATCTCACTCAAACGTGCAGGACGCCATAGATATTATTAGAGAAATTGGTGATCCAATGATGGCTGTAGCTGCTGGAATTGCAGATACCTACACAGGGAAATTATATCTCGCAGGTGGAACCCAGATGCTGGCGGTTGCAGCACTTATAAGGGCATACAACATTCCAACCCCGGATGTGGTAACAACCATCTACGTACAGGATGATCCAGCTGCAAATTGCTTGTCTATTGCATCACAGATAGGTGTTTCATTAACTGCGGTAGACCCTGAATTTGGAGCAATTGGTCATTCCGGCCTTGTGAGATACTGTATAGGAGAGGTAAAAGAAGGAATGGGAGCGGGCGGGGCAATGTTTCTGTCACATCTTATGGGCTATTCACTCCCTGATATTAAACAATCAATCATACGATTTGTTACCACCTATTGTCCCTCAAAACCTTTGTAGCTAAAAAACCAACACATGGGGAGATGCTCCCCATCTATGTGGTCAATAACTTTGGTCAGTTTAACCATCTGATCTCACGTGCATTGCGCGATCTTGATATTGAAGCGAAATTGATAGCAAACACAACCCCGCCTGAGGACATTGAAACCGGATGCTGCGGTATCATTCTTGGTGGAGGTCCGGACATCAGTCGCGCTGGAAGATGCAGTGAGTATCTGGATCTCAACCTGCCCATACTGGGAATCTGCCTCGGACTGCATATTATTGCCACCGCATTCGGCGGTGGGGTAAAACCCGGTCAGATGGGAGGATATGGAGCAGTTGAAGTAACTGTTCTTGATACTGACCAGATCCTGATTGGTTATCCGTCTACCATGCAGGTCTGGGCATCCCATGCAGATGAGGTAGTTGTTACTCCTCCTGACTTTATCCGGCTTGCATCATCAGAGATTTGTGGAAATGAAGCAATAAGACATAAGGAAAAGCCAATATTCGGACTTCAGTGGCACCCGGAGGTCAGCCATACCTATGAAGGATACCGGGTTTTTGAGAATTTTCACAAAATATGTCAGGAATGAGTATCATACCAGATAATCCTGATCATTATGATATTCAGTCACTAACACAGGAAATACTGGAAACTGCATTTCAATGCCAGCGTTGTGGGAACTGTTGTTGTGAAATCGAACCGGGATCAAACCTTGTGATAGTCAGCCCTCCTGAAGTCCGGGCAATTATGCAGGCAACAGATCTCCTGTTTGATGAGATCGCTGAGCCCTATCCGGATACAATCAAAGAAGGTGACCGGGAATATACCCTTGCCTGGGCAATTCGTCGTCAGGATGGCAGATGCAGATTTCTTAAAAACGGTGCATGCTCAATTTATCATAGCCGTCCATGGATCTGCCGAACCTATCCCTTTATGCTAGAGAAAGGAAGACTCACAATTTCACCATGCAGCAGTTTAGAAAACTTAAAAGTCCCAATGAAACCTGAAATTGCGGAAATTATTGCATCAGATCTCCTGTCACGCCAGGAAGCTGAACAAGAAGAAGAAAAACGAATCATGGATATGTTAACCCGGATAATAATCCCTCCGGGTAAACTGGTGGTTATAGACGGGGAAGGTTTGAGGATATTAAATGGGTGAGATAAAAATAATCGGGACAGCACATGTCTCGCAGAAAAGTGTTGAAGAAGTTATTGAGGCAATCGGTGAGTGGAATCCCGATGTCGTCGCAATAGAACTTGATCAGGGTCGATATAACGGACTTAAGCAGCAGCAACAGAATCCTGATATCGAAGAGATTCTACATAGCCAGAATTTTAACCAACTCCTGATCCAATGGGTGCTGGCCTATATTCAACGTAAGATTGGAATGGATGTCGGAGTAGAGCCAGGTGCAGAGATGAAGGCTGCTATCTCCGAGACGGAAGGGAAAGGGATCGAACTCGCTCTGATTGATCGGGATATTCGAATGACCCTTCACCGGTTCTGGGCATCAATGTCAATCATTGAAAAGTTGAAAATGTTTTATGCCCTTGCCGGATCTCTCATCGTTGCAGATGATGCCAGTGAGATGATTGACATCGAAGAACTGAAAAAGGAAGATTTTGTCACGGTGGCCATGGATGAATTTCACAAGTTTTCTCCCCGTGGTGCATATGCCCTGATAACCGAACGTGATGCATATATGTCTTACCATCTCCTGCAGCTTGCTCAAACTCATGAACGGGTTCTCGCAGTTGTTGGAGCAGGACATCGGAAAGGAATGGAAGGATTTCTATCAAATCCCAAAACACTGCCCCCGATGTCAGACCTGGTAGCAACGATAAAAACTCGGCCATGGGGAAAGATTATTGCCGGAGCAATGTTAGTGATGTTTGCGGTCATCATTCTTGCTATAATCTTCTCAGGTGTTGGAACAGATGTATTACTGCTTGCTCTCTTTTACTGGGTGATTATTCATGGAATACCAACAATGGCGTGCACTCTTTTAGCAGGAGGACACATCTTATCTGCAATCACCGGTTTTCTCATCTCACCAATTTCTGCACTTCACCCACTGATTGCAGCAGGATGGTTTTCAGCAATTGTTGAGGCAAAAATCAGAAAACCCCGTCCATCAGATGTGAAAAAAATATTTGCCGCTGAATCTTTCTCTGAAATGCGAAAGATACCGCTTTTTAAAGTGGTACTCGTTGCAGCTCTTGCCAATGTAGGAAGCAGTATCGGAACATTCGCCTACCTGATATTTATCTTTCCCATTCTCGGAGTTAATCCAGAAGTGGTCCTATCAACAGGATTTGAAAATATGTGGCATTCTATCACAAATTTGTTTACCTGACATCACACACTTTTGATGATGACAGAAAAATTACCTTCTCCGTTTCTTTTTTCTTTTTACGAATCATTACCACGGCAAGGGCCGGGAGATGAACAGATAACCCGTTTAATAATTACAGAATTATTAGATCTGCCAAAAAAGCCGAAAATTATAGATATGGGATGTGGAACAGGAAGCCAGACCAGAATACTTGCAGAAATGGGAGAAGTAATAGCAGTTGATATTCATAAGCCATTTTTGGATATCCTCATGCAGGAAGCAGAGAAGAAGTGTTGTTCAAAGCACATTACTCCATTATGCAGTTCTATGGATTCCCTTCCGGTTGGAGTAAATTCGGGGGATCTTATCTGGAGTGAAGGGGCAATTTATATAATCGGGTTTGAACGTGGGCTCATATACTGGTATGACCTTATCCGGCCAGGAGGATATATTGTAGTCTCCGAGTTGACCCGGTTAACAGATAATCCTCCCAAAGAAGCAGCCGATTTTTGGAATATAACATATCCAGCAGTAAAATCAGTTGCAGATAACTGCCAGATAATTGAATCAGCAGGGTACCATTGTCTGAAAACGCTCCTTTTACCTTCATCTGCATGGGATGAATTTTATGCACCTCAAATAGAAAAAATCCAAATTATGAAAAATAACACTCTTACTGATGAAGAGATGGCATTTTTAGATGAAATCGAACAGGAGATTAGCATCATGCAACAGTATCCGGACTGTTATGGATACGTTTTTTACGTAATGCAAAAACCTAACCGATGAGTAGATATCCGGAAATATATACAAACAGACTTCACCTCCGTGGATTTCAGCCAGAAGAAGGAATGGTAGTAAGGAGCCTTGCAGGTGATCAGAGGATTGCCCAAGCCTGCCTGAATATCCCCCACCCTTATGGCGTTGGGATGGCAGAGACGTGGATTTCCTGTCATCAGGAGTGGTATGAAGAAGGAATACAGATCGTATTTGCCATTACCCGAAAGGAAGATGGATGGATAATCGGTGCAATAGGTATGGAAATTGAAACTGAACATAACCGTGGTGAAATGGGCTATTGGATTGGAATCCCTTTCTGGGGTCATGGGTATGCAACCGAGGCTGTAAAGGCCATGCTGACATATGCATTTGATTCACTTCATCTCAACCGGGTAACTGCCTCATATTTTAAAAGGAATCCCGCATCAGGAAGAGTTCTTGAAAAGTGTGGTCTGCAGTATGAAGGATTACTCCAAAAACACATTATGAAAGACGGAAAATACGAAGATATTATTGTGTGTGGCATAGTGCACACTCAATGGGACATCCAGCCAAAGGTAAATCCGGGCAGAAACCTATGAAACTTGCAGTTCTACTTTCAGGAGGAAAAGACTCATTATATTCCTGCTGGCAAGCAATGAAAACTGATGAAGTTGTTTGTTTTATTACTATTCAATCACAAAACACAGAAAGTTACATGTTCCATACCCCCAACATATCCTTAACAAGACTTCAGGCAGAAGCTGCAGACATACCACTAATAGAATGGCAAACCACCGGTGAAAAAGAGGCTGAACTCGATGATCTTACACAAGCTATTCATTTCGCAGTAGAAACATATGGGGTGGAAGGAATAGTAACCGGTGCAATTCAATCAGTATACCAGGCTGCACGAGTTCAACGGATTTGTGCAAAGCAATGTCTCTGGTGTTTCAACCCTATCTGGCTTTGTAATCAGGAGCAGTATATGCATGACCTTATCAACACCGGATTTGAGGCAATAATCGCAGGAGTTTTTTCTGCACCCTTTGATGAAACCTGGCTTGGAAAAACTATTGATCAATCGTTTATCAGCTGTCTGCTAAAAATTAAGGACAAATATTGCATATCACTTACCGGAGAAGGAGGAGAGTATGAGAGTTTTGTCTGTGATGCCCCCTTTTTTTCAAAAAAAATTCACATCTCCTCTGCAAAAACTGACTACCATAACCACAACGGACGATATCTTATTGAAAATGCAGAGCTGGTGAGAAAATGATCCTCATCATTGACTGCACAAGGCAGGATATTCCCCTGCTTACAGCAGAGTTTGCAAGGCCATTACAAACAATTATTCAGACAGCCGAATTTGAAACCAGCATTCAACCTCTGAAAACCAACTCATTACCCGGCAATACAAAAGGAATTATTATATCCGGAACTGCTCTGCTTGACCAGCAGTTTTTACAAACCGGCCTTCCATCATGCCTAGAGAAATGGGATGGACCCTTACTTGGAATATGTGCAGGAATGCAGTTGCTGGCATTAAAATCTGGCGGGATGCTAACTCATGGAGAAAAAATCGGAATGACTGATGTTACCGTTGTAAGTGAAGATCCATTATTTTCAGGGAACACACTTTTTTCAGCCTGGGAATTACACCAGTCAGAAGTCCGGATTCCTGATTCTCTTCAGGTTCTCGCCCGGTCATCAACAACAGTCCAGGCATTCAGACTGAAGAATAAACCCAGGTATGGAACTCTCTTTCATCCAGAAGTCAGAAATGAGTGGATAATCCATAATTTTCTCCAGATGTGTAACAGATAGCAGGGCAGGGCATCCCTTATACAGAAATAACCCAGGGTTTTAAGCGATTTTATCAGGTGGGAAGTAGACAAATATAGCACCATGATGTCAATTACCAACCTCCCGCCAATTGACCGGCTGATTCTCCTGGTGTCAGGGAGCATCATAGTTCTTGCCGGAATAAAAATGGCTGCCTGGTTTATCGGCCCATTATTGCTCTCAATCTTCATCGCCATTATATTTTCAGTATTAGCCAGGTGGTTAATGACAAAAGGTCTTTCTTCTGGACTTGCAAACATGGTGGCATTTACAACCTTTTTACTCTGTATTGTTTTACTGATAGTCCTGATTCTGATCTCACTCTATCCAATAATAGAACAAATTCCAAATTTTCAGCAGAGTTTAGAGAAGCAGATAGGTATCCTGGAAATTGCAGCAAACAATGCAGGCATAGGATCTCTTCGATTCATGCCAACAAATGACCTTGCCGGATCATCTGTAGATTTCTCAAAGATAAACTTTCAAGGCATAATTGAGGGTATATCTGCATTGCTCATCGTGGTTTTCACAACACTCCTCCTTCTTCTTGAAGCCGGAGGGTTTTCTCAGAAATTTAAAACTGTGCTGGCACCAAATCCGGAGTTTCTTTCAAAAATGGAGATTTTTAGTGAGATACTCATCGAATATGTCATTATCAGAACAAAGGTCAATCTTTTCACCGGTATGTCATTTGGAGTTGCCCTCCTGGTGTTTGGAGTTGAAGGGGCGCTATTATGGGGTATGATCCTGTTTATCCTCAGTTACGTGCCTTATATCGGATTCATTCTCGCTGTTGTTCCACCAGTTATCATCGCTTTCGTTCAATTAAGTCCGATGGCCGCTCTTCTCATTATCATCGTTGCTGGTCTGATTAATCTTTTTGCAGAAAATTTCCTCTTCCCCCAGTTTGCAGGCAGGGGAATGAATCTTTCCCCGGCAATAATATTCATATCAATATTATTCTGGACATTTATGTTTGGAACATCAGGAGCACTCATAGCAGTTCCCTTAACAGTTCTGGTGAAAATGGTGCTTGAAAATTTTACTGAAACAAGATCCCTGGCTATGCTTATGGGGCCGGCAATTATACCCGAAAAGAATGACTGCTAATATCAGCCTTTATTCAAATGTACCATCCACTACTAATTTATTAGAGCTAAAAAAAGGGATAATTAAATCAGATCACATAGAAAGCCCGGAATTACCCTGCCGTGCCAGTATATCGCAAAAGGGATCATCTGCATACATATCCCCGGTTTCATGATATGCCCGAACCCTGCAACCTCCACCGCATATAGTCAGATATGAACATCTCCGGCATTGACCAGTGAGATGGTCCTGCTTCTCGCGAAATCTCTTTAAAACCGGATTTTCTGAATCATTGTAAAGAACAGAAAATGGCTTTTCCCGAATGGAACCAATATAAAACTCACGAATTTGTGCAAACTGGCAGGGATACACATCACCATACTGAGTGACATTTGCAACACGTGATCCAGCACTACATCCTCCTTTCATCGAGGTAATTAAATCCCTGGCTTCAGGAAGATCAGCAACCTCTTCCCGCTCCATCATCTCGAGCAGATGAACGGCATCCTGTGGTGCATCAACAGTGAGAAATTCCATTACAGACGGATCGATTTTTTTCGCATATTGATACAGAACATCAAGGGCAGCTGTTATATCCTTCTCTGATACCTGCATCTCCCGGTAGGTATCTGCCCCCCTTCCTGAAGGAACAAGCCAGTACATGCAAAACCGACAAGCCCCAATCTTCAGTGAAAGATCGATAAGCGGGCCAAGTTCGTTAAGATTCTCCTTTGTCAATGTAACTCTGACACCACATTTCACCCCGGCATCTACACAGTGCTGAAATGCCCGAACTGCTCTGTCAAAGGCACCATCATAATTCCTAAACTGGTCGTGTGTATGTGCAGTTGCCCCATCAAGAGAAATACCAACATATCCGATGCCAGTCCTTTTTATCTTCTCTGCAACCCCGGCAGTGATGAGAGTTCCATTTGAACTTAGTGCAGTTCTGATACCACATGACCGGGCGTGCTCTGCAAGCAGCCAGAGATCTTCCCTGATAAGAGGCTCACCTCCGGTTAGTAAAAGAACAGGAACCTTCAGATGAGCACAGTCGTCGATGAAGGCAAGTGCCTCTGCAGTGGTAAGTTCATCCCGCGATACAATAGCCGGGCCGGAGGCATTATAACAATGCACACATGAGAGATTACACCTGCCGGTGAGATTCCAAAAAACAACCGGGCGGATGACCTGATCATATGCAAGAAACTGCGGGGAAATACCTACCTTTTCCCGGTTTTTCATCATTGAGCTTACGGTGCCTTTTCCATGAAGACACTGGGTTATTCTGTTCATCTCTCTACCTTCTGAAGATCTATCCGGACATGGGGGACTCGTTTGTATTCTTCTGTACTGAATAAAATAATATAATTGGATAATCCTGTTTTTTCTGCTATCATTTCAATTTCTCTTTTTACTTGATCATAGGACCATCCATGGTGGACAGTATAATGGGTGTATTCCCATCGGCCAGGAACAGTTTTACGGCGATAACAATGAGTTACTCCGGACATATTTGCGAGTAATTCTCCAGCCTGATCAGGATCTAGAATACCACAGTTCCACCCAACCAGGGCATTTGCAACGATACCCAGACTTCGCTGATTTATCCGTGCCCTCATCCGACGGAGAACTCCTTCATCTTTCAGATTCAAAATCCTGCTGATAACCTCTTGTTCAGAAAGACCAATCCGTTTTCCAAGGGCTTTGAAAGGCCGGGGCTGCAGAGGGAGACCTTGCTCAAGATCTTTAATAAGTAATCGATCATTCTCATCCATGAGATCCCTCCCGATTACGATTTAAAATTGGAAAGCGTACATCAATTTTATACTTCTTCTCAGTATAAAGATTGAGCATATCATCAGAAGAAAGACCAGTTTTATTTAAAATTTCATTTGTGATAGTATCAATACATGCTTGTGAAGGGGCTGCCAGAGTAAACCAGAGATTATACTCATGAATACGGAGGTAATTATGAGAGACTTCAGAATATGAATTGACCACCGACACAACATGGGCAAGCTTATCATCTGATACCCGCATTGCAACGAGGGTTGATACCAGAGAACCGATTTTTGCTGATTCAAGAGTAGGAACAATTCCCCTGATGAAACCAGCATCAGTCATCCGTGTAAGTCTGATAAGAACCTCCTCTGCAGATATGCCGATCCGCTTTCCGATGATCTCCCATGGATCAGGAATGAAAGGGATGTCATCCTGTAATGCATCAAGAAGAAGAAGATCGATGTTGTCAGGAAATTCTGTCACGGATTGATTCATTATGCTCCTCCCGGAACATATGGGCAGAGAGGATCTTGCGCACAAAGTTCTCCTTCTATGTCAACAGGACGAACCAGACTTCCACATGAGTGAGTCACGCTGCCATACCTGGAAAATGCCCTGGCCCTGCATCCTCCACAGATCTCTTTATATTCACAAATTCCGCATTTTCCTTTGAGCCGTTCATAATCCCGAAGTGCCACAAAAATTTCAGACGTCTTCCATAGTTCAGCAAGACGCTGCTGCCTCAGGTTTCCTGCAATTGCAGGGAGATAGGGGCAGGGAGTGACATCACCATTTGCATAGATACGACAATACGAAATTCCAGCGATACAACCACGACCCCAGGATTGTTGCACAATCCCCATCTCATGAGCAACTCTTCGAAACTGAGGTATGCAGGTAGGACGTAGAGAGATGCTCCCTCCACTGTATGAGCGGAGAACCTGTTTTAATAATTCTTCATAGGATCCATATCGCTCATAGTTTTCCTTTTGTGATCTCCCAGTCGGAACCGGGATAAAAAGCTGAAAATCCTTGCACCCAAGTTCTTTCCCTAATGTAACTACCTGATCTACCTCCCCGATATCAGGAGTAAGGACAGTCATATTGATCTGAACCTGCATTCCCTGATCAAGACACAACCTGATTGCCCTGACAGCGTTATTCCATGCACCCGGAAGCCCGCGATATGTGTCGTGGATGAATGGGTTGGCAGAGTCAATACTGATTGCAACGTTTTCAATGCCTGCATCTTTCAGCTGTTTAGGAGTATTTTCATCGAAAGTATATCCACTGGTCCCAAGAGCCATACGAAGACCAACATCAGTCCCATATCGCGCTATATCATAGATATCCTCCCGCATCATTGGTTCACCACCACTCAGGATGACCACCGGACTGCCTGCCTCTCTAATCTGATCAAGGATACCTCGTGCTTCTGTAGTTGTGAGAACATCCGCAACATCTTGATCCCCGGCATCTGAATAACAATGACTACACCGGAGCGGACAACGAAGGGTGATATTCCATGAGATGATACGAAGGGGAGGGATAATTTGCATTGTCATTTATTACTATGTGTCTCTGCAGAAGTGATTAATTTCTTTTGATACCCCACACGTAATCAATGATAAAAAAACAAACCACTGTAATCTACCAAACTGTGAATCAGAACAATACAAAAGGGAAAGTAAAGCATTTCAACACCGAATTTACAAAATTTCCGGAGAAATTGCGCGATATGAACCATTAGGGATCACAATTTCAAACCGGACTCCTGATCCGGTTATTCCCTTCTCCTGCAAAAAAAGACCGGTAATAGCCAGAATTTCCTGAGATAGGAAAAGTCCCATACCAGTATTTTTCCCGTATCCCCGTTCAAATATCCTTATTTTCTCATTTTCAGGAACACCGATTCCGTCATCTTCATATATTAAACCCAGGTCTTTTCCCTGTTGTTCAGTTCGAAACCAGATGTTTTTAACATGAACTCCATGTCTAATTGAATTATCAATCAAATTCTGGCAGATAACAGGAAAAAGCGGATCAGCATAGATTTCATATCTGCCTAATGATGAATGAAGAGTTATTGTATCATGATGAAAATCTGATCTGATTTGGTTAAAATTTTGGATGAGACTATGCCAGACAGGAGATTTTATTCCAATATCCTGATATTGCCGGGTAAACTCAATTTGCCTCCAAATCGTCTCAGCAGCGTTCTGTTCTTTCGCAATGATATCCAGTTTCTCAGGATCATCACTCATCTCATGAGAGATATCAAGATAGCCTAGAAGAGCGGTCAACTGATTCAGAATGTCATGCCGGGTAATACTCGAAAGAAGGTTCAGTTTTTTATTAGCGATCTGAAACGACTGTTGTGTCTTAATCAGTTCTATATTCTGCTTAATCTGTTCGTCACGATAACACGCCATACAATACACAACAGAACCAACGATATATGCAACGATACATAACATTACTGCACGAAAAACAGGTTCAAATGAAAAAAATCCAAGAATGGTGTAGGAAACCAGTATATGAAGAATACCAAAAAACATTGCTACCCAGACTGCTTTTCTCTGATACCATATCGCAGCAACAATAATGATCAGATAAAAAAGGTGCGTATAAATGATAGAAATCTTCAGAATATAGTGAACAATAAATTCAAGAATTATTGCGAGAAGAATAAAAATTATTAATTTATAGGATTTATGTTTCACGGCGAGAATCCGACAAAAAAAATCATCGTTGCAATCAGACATAAATAGCTAGAACATAGTTTCTATCAGGTATATTAATTACTCATAATTTTTTCTGCCATTAACACACCCTTATGCTTTCTTTAATTCAAAGTCCGAAGTGCGAATCACACATGTATTAAACAATATAATTGTAATCATCTTCGGATTCCCGGTCAGAAGAACGTGTGATTTCTTTCATCTATTTCCCCACAACCGGATGAACCAGAACCATACTAGCTGCACCAGCGCCAAGAGCGTATCTACTATCTTTAATCTTGATAATCACTGATTCACTTGCTTTTTGCATAACTTCGATCTCTGCTCCCACACATACTCCTAGCTGACCAAGGGTATTAGCCAGATAACCCGACCCACATATATGCTGGACCTGGACACGATCACCCGTTTTTATTAAACTAAGTGGGACCATTATCAACACCCGTCTTCATCAATAGTTATAGAAATTATTGCTGCATCAGACCGCCGTATTGATGGACCACATCCACAGATGCAACATTTTGCAGGGCCGCTGAGAGGTGCCCAGCTGATGAGATGTAAAGTCGAGTTTGTATCGACCCTGGGATCCCCAGATATCACTTTAATTATGCCAGAAATATCAGTTACGATTTTTTTTATAAACATAATTTTCATAGTAAATCCAATTAATTTTGATAGATCTAAATATTTAGGTGCAAACATATAAATTTTTGTTTCTCCCATAGCACCAGTACATCTTTCAAATGAATAACGTCCATCAATACCGGATGAAGATGTCAGCTACGCAGTTTCCTGAGCTGTCAACCACTAAAACACAGGAAGGAAAAGCGGAGAGGCAGGAATAATGAAAAACGAAAAAATATCAAAACGGCACGAAGACCTTTTAGAGGCTATCTATGAAGTATCTGAACAGAAAGGATATGCAAAATCGCGCGATATCGCAGCAGCACTAAGCATTACACCTGCAACAGTAACAGATGGGTTTAAACGGCTTTCAGATGCTGGATTTGTTCATTATGAACCGTATGGAGGAGTCACACTCACTGATACCGGGACATTAATTGCAAAGCGAACACAGAGGTCTCACCAGATTCTGGACAAACTATTAAGGATGGCAGGTGTGCCTCCAGAGACGGCAGATACTGATGCGTGTATTATGGAACATGGTCTTTCCAGAGACTCATTTATCGCATTAAAAGGGATCGTCACATTCATTGAATGGTGTCTTGAAAAAGACGAGATTGCAAAACAATTTTTACAGATGACTCAGCCAAAAATCACAGATAACAGCAATAAAAATGAGAATGGAAAGAGGAAAAAATAACCTTCATAATAATGAAATATTACCGTGATCTCCTATATAAAAAACCCAATACTACCAGGATCAGAAGAACACCAGCCGAAGAAAAACCAGCACTTGATGCAGACTGAACACCGGTTTGAGCACCAGCAGGTGATTTTACAAAAGGCGGAGCAGAATCAGCAGGTTCAGAAATGATATCTTCCGAAATACTATCAACCTCTGCGACAATACTGCTCTTCAGTGAACCATACTTATTACATTCGGCAGAAACACTGATGATATCCCCTTCTTTAACCGATACAGGATACGTATACGTAAATCTGGTGACATCAGGCTGGCTTGTATATATCCAATTATGATCTTTCACATCCCCGACATCAATCACTATCTCTTTTATATAATGGTCCGTCGGATCAATGACCTGATGAACGGTTGTTACCTGTAGCAGGCTAGTATTATAATCAAATGATAACTCAAGATTTCCAGGAGGATGAGCAGAAACAAGAGAGATTCCAACCATTGAAATGCACAAAAATATTATCAGGAGAAACCATAACTGCTTCGTCATATCCATATGAAGAACGAGATTATATATAAACATATTTGCAATCAACAAAATAGAGTTATTCTTAAGAAAATTTTCGAAAAACGCGGTGTGTAAGTCCGGCATACTGCTTTGAGATATCAGTAAAAAGTTAGCATCCGGTCCTTTACCTTCGGGAAGGAACAGGATATATCAGGCAATGAGAAAGGTCCAAGAGCAGGGAATCCCTGACGGGATGATATCAGGGGGGATGGGAATGAAATGTCCTTATGCCCACGAGTCTGAGAGAACGCCGGGGGGTTGTCCGGATCTGACACGTGTCTGGTGGGGTTGATGTGTCTGGTAGGAGATCCATGAATGCAGACCGGATGGCTCATGGGTCGAACCACCTGATGCAACAGTTGTAACGGAGACCGGATATTCCGGTCGGATCGCATACCCGGAAACCGGCGCCACACATACCACTCAGGACATAATGGACTATTTACAGATATTCCCTGCTATTGGCCTTCGAGGCAACGCTCCTGATATCCGGGGGCATATACCTCTAATCCAATGGTCAGTAATCAGGGGGTTAAAGGTTACCATTGCAGACCCAATTATTAGAATACCCGGATAATATTTTGTCTTTTCCCCATTTGCATTTTACAATAAATAATTCTCCTGATTAGGAAAAAAAGCACAATATAAGGTTTTCACAATTAAAAGCAAGTAAGTGAGACAAACTACACAAATAATGACATCCATGCCTCTTTTTTTATATCTATCAATAATTTAATCAGATCTACTAAAAAACCAGTTCAAAGGCTTTATGAAAACACCGAAGCCTAATTTGGGCGTACCTGTGTTATGCGTGCATCACTTCAGAGGATAGTTTTAATTTCAGGCTGGAATATCACAGATATACAAGATTTATCGTTTTTTTCTTTTCCCTTCATAGGGTATCATTGAAATATAGAGGGAGAGAATTATTACTGCTCATCAAGCGGAGGCGCCGCGGGTGAGAAGATCAATGCGGGCGACTGAAGCATCCAGAATATCCTGAATTTTTTCTTCTGAACAGTCATCCATAGAAAGAATTTCCTGCACACTCTCTTCACAGATAAAACGAACAGCAGGGGTATCCTGTCCCTTTTCAGCAGTTACACCCACACGCATACTTTCAGGGAAAGCCCGATTATATCCATTCAGACTCAAATATGAGAATGAATCAAGAACCGGAATCAAGGATGGCTGTATTCCTGATTTTGCGTATGACATCTGCACATCCGGCGAATAAAACCAGGTAAGAAAAGAGATGGCATTATCCTGATTCCCACCCTCAATCATTGCGATTCCATCTATTTTCACCGTAATGCCCCTATACGATCCACTATCAGTTACTTCTCCGACAAGTGGAATAAATCGGGCACTGATATTGTGCAGCTTTGAATCTGATTCAATAGAATCAAACCGTGAAAACCACGTAATCCCCATTGCGATCTTTCCTGAACTAAAAGCATCCGCCACATGAGTATCTCCCCATGAGAAAGCACCATCAGGACTTAAATTTGAAAGATTACGAAGCATAAGAAGTGCAGAAACGGTGTTACTACTATTCCAGCTACCTGAAGAAGTGCCAGAAACAGGGTGTATTATATGAGATCCATACGATGATACAAGACTTAACCAGGGGGATGACAAGGGATCAGGTCCGGTAAGTCCGGCAAAGGCAATACCAGAAAGATTAAAACCGTTTTGAGAAAAAAAACCGGCCAGATCTGATAGTTCACGATAAGATCCAGGTACTGCCATCGGGTATCCATAAGTAAGGCAAAAGGCATCTGAAACATCAGGATCATCAAAGAGATCTCCCCGGTACACAATCCCCAAAGCATCCAGATAAAAGGGAAGAGCATACATTTTTCCCGAATAATCAGGATACTCACCAACAAGTGAGAGTGTAGGAGATTCAAAGACAGTCCAGTTCACCGATGAATTACTCCCAAGCAGAGAATTAAGAGACACAATATGACCTTGATCAGCCATAGCAGGAATATGGGCCATGTCAGTAATCAGAATATCCCCAAAAAGGTCTGCAGAGTCACCATCCCAGTCCGGAGAAATCGTGTTAATAATAACCCGACCTCCACTCGCATTTGTATAATCGCCAGCAACTTTCTGAACGAGATCCAATCTCTCGTGATCCTGCACAAAAATTACCAAATCATCTGAAGAACTGCCTGGAATGCTGCTATTGACATCAGTACATCCACAGAAGAATAAAGCAGGCACGAACGCCAACGTAATCAAAAAAAGACGAGCGAATAGGGCGGATCGAAATCCGTGCAAACGTGATATAATTGTGAAAAGTATGCAATATTTATAGGTAATTCTTTTCCGATAAGTCATAGTACCTCCGTTCATAGTATCAGATGTTCGATAAGAATGCGAGCACCGATAATTATCAAAACGCCGCCACCGATAATTTCAGCCCGGGAACCAATAATAGAACCAAACCGATCTCCGATCCAAAATCCGGCAAAGGACATGAGACACGCACCTATGCCAATGACAAGAGCAGGAATGAAAATTGGATCCTGGAGAACTGCCAAAGAGAGCCCCACCGCAAGTGCATCAATACTGGTCGCAACTGCAAGGATGAGAAGGACAGATAATGAATGAAAGTTCATGACCTTACCGGACTCATCAGATAATCCTTCCTCTATCATCTTCAATCCGATAAAAAACAACAATGCAGAAGCAACCCAGTGATCATAGGGTTCTATCCAGGATAACAGAACAGAACCACCTGCCCAGCCAAGCACCGCCATTGCGGTCTGAAAAAAACCAAAAAGAAGAGCAATCCTGATAATGAATGGAACTCTCCCGCATTTCACCGCTATTCCGGCAGCTACACAAACAGCAAAGCAATCCATTCCAAGGCCTATTGCAACAGCAATGATGCTGAAGAGATCCATATTGGTTACTCCATGATTCTGCGGGGTGCACCCTCAAGTCGTGAATCAAGTTTCACAGCAGTGGCAAATGCAAGATCAGCCCGATCATGAATATCCATGAATGCAAGAATAACCCCGGCATTAAACCAGACTTTGGGCATGGTCGGGAACTTAAACAATGCTTTTTCTATCGCTGCCAGGGCAGATTCAGGATCACCAGCTTTGAATAATAATACCGCAAGATAGTGCCACCGGATAGAGAAGTCATCATATTCTTTCGGAATGAGTCCGAAATCACGCATGGCTTCACCATTCTTCCCAAGTTTATAGTGGATGAAACCGCGACGAAACTGATATTCAGGATTGTCAGGATCATGTCTTACAAGAACTTCAAAATCGGTCAGGGCTTCCAGATAGTTAGCACCGTCAAGGTAGCACATCCCCCGGTAATATAGAATATCAAAGTCATCTATCCCTGCATCAATGGCACGAGTAAAAAATGCGCATGCACCTTTGAGTTCTCCGTCCCGGTACAGTTGCAGACCCTTGATGTACTCCTGTTTACCCAGGTCAGCATTTTTATCAATATTTCCGGACTGCATGAATCTATAATATATAAGGAGGCTTGCTATTAGGTATTACTACCTTAGGGGCAGATAATTAGTATACTTTACTCAATTGATTACTGGATACAGCGCATATAATACCTGAACAAAATAATTGTTTCATAATAGCAAACCCTGATTCTTACAGTATCTCATTCTCAAAAATATCCCCGAAATTGACCAGATACTCTCTTCATTGAATTTATCCACAATAATAGATAGAATATAGTTCTTACAATACAGAGGAATACAAATACTAAAAGCAAAGGCAATATTTAAAAAAAGTGTCTCGTTTTAATATCCAATATAATTAAGAAAAATTTATATATGCCTTAATTCAATATATCTTAACTTATTTGTAGATATTATTACACGTAGTAACATCTGATACTTGATTATTGAGAGAGTGATTGTGAGATTTTTTCCAAAAAATAGCTTCTGCAGCAAGATCTGAAAAAGATTCAATCAATTCCCAGTTTTCTATACTACCATAATCAGGCACGTTTATAAGAATCACTCCTGATATTTTTCCAAGATAAATAAGTCCGATTAAATAAAAATTAGATTGTTCCTGTTGGTTATCAGTATTTAAAAAAGACTCTGATAAAGGAGATATTTTAGGTTTCCATGCGTGAATTTTTACTAGTGTGCCTTTTTGGATAATATTATTGAAAGGTAATTCAGAGTTTGTTTGATTTAAATAATTAATGAAAGGTGAGATGATATCTGAATATCCTTCCTCTTGAGAGAAACCACATATCAGAATTAATTCCCGTGTTTCTTTATCAATTGAACAAATTCCTACATATGAGTTAGGAACAAGAGAATTAATTCGTTCTACAATATACAGATATAATTCATTTTCATCTTCAATTCTAATAAAATCCATTGCAATTTTTTGAAGGAAAAGAATATTTAGAAATCGGGTAAGATCCTTGTTTTCTAAATCCTTCTCATTGGTAATATCCCGTCCGGTTGTATGTAGCTTTTGGATAGTCCCTAGAGAATCAAATAACGCAAAAAAAGTCCATTGAATCCATCTAGATAACAGTTGGTTATTAGAACTACATCTGTTTATCTGAATTTCACAGGTACCAAACGGTTTTTCAGTAGTTAGATTTTTTACACATTCAAGAAAGTGTTTCTGATCTTTTTTCTTAAAAAGTGAAAGAAGATTTGTTCCAATAAGGCCGTCACTTTGTAATTGCAGGATAGTTAATGCAGCTCGATTCGCACAATCGATTGAAAAATCAGGGTTAATTCGAACGATTGCTTCAGGTTGATCATCAAAGATACCACGATATATTTCTTCACTCTCTCTTATTTGATCTTCTCTTTTTTTCCTCTGAATAAGAGTTTTTAATTGAAAAGATAAATCCATGAAGATTTTTTTAGGATCGCCTTCTTTTTCAAAGTAAAAATCTAATCCATTATTAATACCTTCAATAACCACCTCCTCACGCCCTTTACCAGTTAATAAAATAAACGGAATATTATACTCTTTTTTAACTGTTTTTAGAAAACTGATACCATCCATATATGGCATCTCGTAATCAGATACAACCGCATCATACATTTCATATTTTAATTTTTTTAAAGCGGTTATCGCCGACTCACTTGTCTCAATAGCAATATCTCCCTCATTCTCAAGAAATCTCTTCCCAATATCAAGAATGTCAGGCTCGTCGTCAACATAAAGAACACTGAAATTAGAAGGCTTTATACCACTCATTATCCTCTTTTAATTTTAAGTACCACCACAAAGAATGAAATCTTGTGAGAATTGGCAATAATTAGATACAAACCTATTCATTTAAGTCACAAGATTCCATTCTTTCAAGGATATTAGCATAAAAATGTACAATATTTTTCTTTCTCAAATTTTCTCATTACCATGCTTTAGGCAAATATTGATAACACAATAAAAAAACCAATCCCCCCATAAAGAGATTCAACACGTGCATTATTGATAAATAAAATGTAGTGGATATATAAATATATGCAAAGCAGTCTTTAACATAAAAATAAGAATATAAAAAATAAAGAAAACTTTACAAAATTAGTATTAAATATTATAAATTATTTCATCAAATCGATACATTATATGAACATTATCTTGAGGGATTTTATAACATAATTTAAATTTTAATAACTTATAGATGGTTAAGTGTTTTTTCGGGATTAAAATATTTTAAACCCCATTTGTTTCTGCTGCTCGACTATATTTTGGGTGAGATTGTACTACCATAAGGATTTTTCAATGAAATCCCTGCCCACATCTTTCTTCACAATATCCGATTCTTTGACCGAAGTATCTGTCGAATAATGCGGATATTTATCATTAAGTACGATAGAATTATTACGAACATAGAGTTTGTATTACATGACAAAGACGAGACATCCCCTCAACAATCTGATCTTCATGGGATGAGGAAAAATTCAATCTGATGCTATCTGTCCCACCCCCATCTACATAGAAAGGTGAACCAGGCATGACTGCTACCCCCTGACGAACCCCTTCTTCAAACACCTCCATCGATAAAACTCCTGCAGGGAGCTGGATCATCATGAACATACCACCTTCAGGGTTGCTTCGTTTCGTTCCGACAGGAAACTGATCATCAATACAATCTGCCATAATGCGACATCGTTCCCCATATATCCGTGCATTTGCCTTAATTCTAACATCAGGATCAGAACTGTTCAGATATTGAGTAAGCACCATTTGAGAAAGAAGGTTTGAGTGGAGATCTGCTGCCTGTTTTGCCCTGTTAAATACTTCAATGACTGGATTTGGTGCCCATATCCAGCCACACCGCAGACCGGGAGAGATTGTCTTTGAAAACGAACCAGTCATAATCGTCTGATCACTAATCCATCGCTTCACCGGATGGCGTGGTCTACCATCAAAGAAGAGTTCACCAAAGGCATCATCTTCATACATCAGTGTGCCAGTCCCATCAAGAGTCTCCGCAATTTCCTTTCGAAGATCTGTTGCCCAACTCATTCCGGATGGATTTTGTGAATTCGGAATGCCATAAAAAAGTGCAGGTGAATACTCTTGCACCATTTTACAAAATATATCCGGATCCGGTCCTGACCACTGATCTGCAGAAGGATAAACCGGAAGAATATCAGGCTCATAAAATGAGAAAGCTTCAATTGCACCGAGATAACCGGGCCTTTCAATAAGAACCGGGTCATCAGGATTGATGAGCACCTTACCAATCAGGTCAAGACACTGCTGCGATCCGTTCACAATCTGGATATCTTCAGGAGATGCACAAAGACCAAGTCGTGAATAATAACGAGATGCAATATATTCACGAAGTGGCAGATATCCCTCAGTGCTCGTGTACTGAAGTGCGCACTCACCCTCTTCAGTAAGGACCTCCATAGCGGATTTTCTGATCCCTTCGAGATCAAAGAGTGATGCATCAGGGAGGCCCCCTGCAAAAGATATTATCCCGGGTTTTGATGATACTCGGAAGAGTTCTCCAAGAAATGAAGGCGGTACATGGGTCAACCGATGCGAAAAATGGTATTTGAGAGATTCACCCATATATTCCTGTTAGCACTGCCAGGATGAATTACCTGTCGATCAACTGGGAGCCCGGCAGGCACAAGCCTGATTATCCAGTAATGCTTATATCCTCATATATATGGAACGAAATACTATGATCCTTATTCTCATTGCAGGGCTCTCACTTGTGATGATTGTGCTTGCTCAAACAATACCCCCTGATGCTTCGGCAGGTATTGCAGATATTGATAACATTACATCTGTACCACCAGATGCAACGTTGGTACCTATGAATAATCAAGATCAGTACGTTGAAGGGGAGTTGCTCGTTCGCTTTAATCCTGATAAGTTTGTATCTGATAGTGCACGAGAAGTGGTATCAATGAAAACCCATGCACAGATAGGTGCATATCTCATAAATGAATTTGAGGGAATACCCGGACTTCAATTAATCAGACTGCCACCAGGGATGGGAGTTCATACCGGAGCAGTCTATTATAACTCTTCACCATTGGTGATGTATGCAGAGGTAAATGCCATATACTCAATTGCAAACACTCCAGACCGAAATATCTCCGCTAACCCCTCCCCAATCGGAAATGAAACATACGGTGATCTGTGTGTTAAATATAACACAACTGCATTCCCATCGCCTGCCACTCTTATGGTGTATGCAAATGCCACAAACAGTGCAATAAATGCTACGCTGGTTACAGACTTTACTCAATATGGAATGCCAGGGCTTCAATTAGTCCGTCTTGATACAAACATGACCAAAGAAGAAGGGATTGAATACTATCAAAACATCACATATGTATTATTTGCAGAGCCTGATAATGAGATGAAAATACTAATGAACCAGACAACAGATCAAACTATCAGCAATTAGTAAAATCATACAATAACAATTATATCCCCCCTTTATCAAACAAACCCATCAATACACCATCTCCCTTCGATCCTGATAGACGGGAAACTCTTTTCGCATAACTTCAACTACCTCAGGATCAATAGCAGTAAACAGCAATTCCTCCCCCTCACATCCCCGAGTCAGAATCCGGCCATCCGGACCTGCAATAAGTGAACCACCATCGTATATATCAACAGGAGTTTTTCCAAAGGTATTGATCCCAGCGACAAACATCTGATATTCAGCAGCGCGTGCAGTCACAAATAGTTCAAAATATCGCATCCGGATTGCAGGCCAGGCACTTGGAACCAGCATCAATTGAATATTTTTACCTCGGTAAAGTCTGAAAAGATCAGAAAAACGCAAATCATAGCATAGAGCAATGCCACACAAACACCCATCAAGTGTGAAAATCCCGATTTCATCACCAGGAAAATATGAAACATCTTCTCCTCCGGGTGAGAAAAGGTGTATTTTGGAATACCGGGCAAGAATCTGACCATCTGGTCCTATAGCAACAGCGGTATTTCTAGGCTTTGGATGATGATATTCACGATATGAACCGAGAATGCCAATACTATAATCTTTCGCATATCTTCTCAGCGCTCTGATTATATGCCCGTCCTCACACTGCACCCCGAAATCTGCATCTGCCGGATCCCATCCGGTTACTACCTGCTCAGGAAATGCAATAAATGAAGCATCACATTCAACTGCCTGTGCAATGAGATTTTTTATTTTTAAAAGTGTTGCATCAGGATCTTTCCAGCAGGGTGAAATTTGGGCAGTGCAAAGAATCATACAGAACTATTAGAATGTCCCGTTTGATTAATGAACGGGTGAGATCATACATGCCAGAATAAGACATGAACTTTATCTGATAGAGATAAGAATAAGATTGAAGATTACGGAACAGAACCCAAAGGTCGGGCGAGGAGTGAGTTCAAATGGATACACGTAAACTTGAGTTGAGTATTTCCGGAATGCATTGTGCTAGTTGTGCAATAAATCTGGAGAAAGGGTTGTCAAATGCGAAAGGTGTGAGTGAGGCACGGGTCAACTATGGAACACAAAAAGCAGTCATTGAGTATGACCCGGATATAATAACGCCAGATATACTTTCGTCAGTGGTGCTCGCCAGCGGATATAGTGTAGTCAATGAACAGATAATCATCCGGATTGGTGGGATGACCTGCGCTATCTGCGCCCAGACTGTGGAAAAAGCCCTCATGAATCTTGACGGGGTTGTTAGCGTGTCCGTAAACCTTGGTACTGAAAAGGCGCTGATTACCTATATCCCCTCGCTGGTCACCATGAACCAGATACAAAATGCCATAAGAACTGCAGGTTATCAATACCTGGGAACAGAATCCAGGGATTCCCTCAGTTCTGCAGAGAAAGCACATGAAGCGGATCAGAAAGATAAACTAATCCGCGTTATTGTGGGGTTTTCCGCCTCTGCACTCTTAATGGGGATGATGGCAGCACCTACAAATCTGATGCATCCCTTCATGTATCTCCAGTTTGTGATAGCAACTCCCCTTTTCTTCTGGCTTGGCATGCCCATCTTTAAAGCCGCCTTTGGTGCCTTGCGAAACCGTACGCTCAATATGGATGTGATGTATGGAATGGGCACAACTGTTGCATACATTGCTAGTGTGTTGGGCACTTTTGGAATCATCCTTGACATGACGTATCTCTTTTATGAGACAGCAATCATGCTGACATCTTTTCTCATGCTTGGGAGATATCTTGAAGCAAGGGCAAAAAGCAGAACCTCGTCTGCAATCTCCGGTCTTGTCAGATTGCAGCCAGACACGGCATCAGTACTCAGGGATGAAGTTGAGATAAATATACCAGTAGAAAACGTTGTTGCCGGAGATAAGCTGAGAATAAGACCGGGAGACAGGGTGCCTGTTGATGGCGTCGTTCTTTCAGGCACAAGTTTTGTTGATGAATCAATGATTACCGGTGAACCAGTACCGGTAGAAAAATTCCCTGGAGATCAAGTAGTTGCAGGAACCAGGGCGACTTCTGGGAGCCTGATTTTTGAAGCTCACCGGGTCGGTTCTGATACAATGCTCGCAAAAATAATCAGGCTTGTTGAAGAGGCCCAAGGAGGAAAACCTCCAGTTCAGCATATCGCAGATGTAGCAGTAACATGGTTCATCCCCACCGTTTTGATCATTGCGCTTGGAGCATTTGCATTCTGGTTTTTTATTGCAGATGCCGGCCTCCAGTTTGCCCTTCAGACACTTATTGCAATATTAGTTGTAGCCTGTCCATGCGCTTTAGGTCTTGCAACACCTACCGCAGTTACAGTTGGTGTGGGACGGGGCGCTGAACTTGGGATATTGATAAGAAATGGCTCTGTTCTTGAGGTTTCAGATAAACTAACCACTGTTCTTTTTGACAAAACCGGTACCCTGACACTTGGAAAACCTTCGGTAACTGACATTAATCTTTTCACTGGAACACGGGCTTTGCTCCTTTCCTATGCAGCAAGTCTTGAGCATCTTTCTACGCATCCTCTTGGTGAGGCAATAATCAGCAAGGCAAAAGATGAAGGAATTACACCAGCAAGCGTGGATGATTTCTCATATATTCCTGGAAAAGGTCTTATGGGGCGGATGGCCGGAGGTATGGTAAGGGTAGGTAATCCTCAATTCATTACTGATTCGGGCGTCAATATCGGTGCTGAAGAAAAAAATACTATAGCCAATCGTCAAGCTGAAGGGAAAACAGCAGTCCTTGTTGCTCATGATTCCGTGCTTATCGGACTCATATCTATCGCAGACACAATAAAACCATCTGCAGCGCTTGCTGTCCGCGAGCTCTCCGCTATGGGGATTAGTTCTGCTATGGTAACAGGAGATAACCAGACGACCTCTGAGGCAGTTGGACGGATGATCGGGATTACAAGGGTAATTGCAGGAGTTCTTCCTGATGAAAAAGAGAAAGAAGTTTCCCGACTTCAGGATATGGGAGATAAGGTAGCTTTTGTTGGTGATGGTATAAACGACGCTCCTGCACTTGCCCGCGCTGATACTGGGATTGCAATCGGATCGGGGACTGATGTTGCAATAGATAGTGCAGACATTGTACTTATCAGAGATGAAATAACAGATTCAGTTGCAGCAATTCAACTGGCACGAAAGGTGATGGGACGTATCCGTCTTAATCTGTTCTGGGCATTTGCATACAATATTGTTCTTATTCCTCTTGCTGCTGGGATTCTTTATCCTGAAATTATTTTCAGACCAGAATATGGTGCACTTGCAATGGCACTTTCATCAGTAACAGTAATTTCATTATCACTCCTCCTTCGCAGATATACCCCTCCGGTGCGAACGGTATA
>Ga0351906_1067_pt1 | contig 31010 bp, 26 predicted proteins | sample BONcelHT113001E5_FD_206866 | JGI IMG/M metagenome (GOLD analysis project Ga0351906, IMG submission 206866) | Enriched cells from coal bed in the Powder River Basin, Montana, United States - BONCAT cells T11 rep1 HSBNCT.T11.300.1.E5 ... | reverse complement strand
GTTGTACGGCCCTGGCACGGGCTCAGTGGCGTTATACTGGGAGATCAGCCCGCATGTCGGTATGCGACCGTTGAAGTTCATCAGCTTGAGGCACACATCCAGAATCGCCCCCCCAACGTTGTCGAAATAGACGTCAATGCCATCTGGGCAGGCTGCAGCGAGAGCGGTGGGAACGTCTTCCGTCCGGTAATTGATCGCTGCGTCGAAACCAAGCTCTTCTTTGATCCAGGTACACTTGTTCTTGGTTCCAGCGAGCCCGATGACGCGGCAACCCTTGATTTTGGCAATTTGCCCGGCGATCGAACCCACGGCGCCCGCAGCCGCTGACACCACGACGGTTTCGCCTGCCTTCGGTTGCCCCACGTCAAGCAGGCCGAAATAGGCTGTGGGGCCGACAACGGCGAATGTGCTGAAAGCGTCGACCACCGGAACTCCGCCGGTATCGCCCATCACGTTCAAGGTCAACGGGCTGCCAAGCTGATAGTCCGCCCAATCGCCCAGGCCACTGACGATCTGACCTTCCGTATAGCCCGGATGCCTTGACTTGACGACTGTACCGCAGACGACACCGCGCATCGGAGCATCGAGTGCGACTGGCGGCATGTACTGATCGACATCGCTCATCCAGATCCGATTGGTCGGGTCAAGAGACAAGTAGTTCAAACGGAATAGGCACTCTCCGTCATTCGGCTCGGGAATAGGTTCTTCCGCCAGAGTGAGAACATCGTCAGTGATGTCACCAACCGGCCGCTTACGAAGTCGCCAGACGCGATTCACTTCAGTCATGATCATCATCCTTTCTTCAGACACGCCTTTTAAGGACTCAGTGAAATAGCTTGTGGCTCATCAGGAGTTTCCGGATGGCCATTAGTTTACCTCGACATCAGCTTTCTATGGCCCTTTTTGCCGCATTTGGGCTCACTTCCCCCTCATTATGAGGCCGCAGCTGTCAGGTTGAAGTACCAATCCACCTTCTCAACCCCTCAGATTCTGCGGAGATTGCCGATGATAGTGATTCAGCCTGAGGAAACGGTTTAGAGACTCGAAATCTCAGCCTTCCCCTTGAAACACGTATCACCGATGTCCCTGGAGTTCCGATTCACCGTACGGTTCACCCAAGAGGTTGACTTCATAGCTGAAACATTGCTGTTCCGCTGACAGTGCAAGCCCGGCCCAGTTCAACCCACGACTGACTTCCCGCCCACCTGCCAGTCGCCAATTAGGCGGAACCGTCCGGCAGACCGGGGATAAGGAGAACCCTATACCGGCAGCGGGATTCTCCAGGACGGCTGAAAAAGGGCAGGACCGCCAGGCAGGTATGTTGTTCCCATCCTGGATGAGCTGACCGATGCGCAATCGACTGAAGGGAAGACCGGCTACCTCGTTGAGCAGGATCAAATCGCCGCCACCCTGCAGCGACCGACCATCAACCGACACCACCAATTTCCGGTGTCCTGTTTCATACGAGACACGGCATTCGCCCTGACTGCTGCCCTGCCCCATGACGCTCTTCATTCGCAGCAGTATGAGCAAGGTGTTGCGCAACTTCAGCAGGAGTTGCTGATGCCCGGGTTGTCGCATGTAGAGTCGGGTAAGCCTTTCCAGTAGGGCAGAAAAAATCAACGGCGTCCGGATACCGAGCAGTTCCCAGCATACCACCCGGTCCAGCCGATAGACCTTTTCAAAGACGTTCCGCCCCAACCACCCTGCAGTTACCAGCGAAGGGAAAAAAGTTAGCCGGGCGGTTTTCCAGACCGGCAAACCGAATCCGGCAGACTCCCCGGCATACACCTCATCATTACAAGAGAGAAAGAGCCCCTTGGCCATTGCGGCAGTCTTTCCCTCCCCCCGTGACGGGTCATGGACCAGGGCCAGATGTTCGGAAACCTGCAGCCGCTGCATCATCTTCCGGATCCAGCAGACTGCATGGATCCGCCCTTCCGTCCGGCCTCGAACCGGGAGTACGCCTCGGCAATCCTCTTTTTCAGATAGATTTCATCAAAATCCGATTGATAGACGAAACGGTTTTCATTTTCATAGTTCCAGTCAGCCTCTTCCCGGACAGGAATCGTCTTCTCAAAAAATTTTGTACCCGGCAAAGGATAGGGAATGGTGAAGGAGATTTCATCCAGGGGCAGGGTAAGTGACCACTCCAAGGTTGTCTCGATCGAGGCATACGTTTCACCAGGATACCCGATCATGAAAAAACCCGCGCTCTTTATGCCGCTTTGGGCAAAAAGTGCTACCGTCTCCTCTGCCATTTCGACGGTAGTCTGCTTGTTCATCAGTCGAAGGACCTCATTGCTGCCCGACTCCAGCCCCAGGTAGACTTTCCGGCATCCGGACTGCTGCATCAAGTCCATGTCCCGGCGGGTAATCGAATCCACCCGCGAGAGGCAAAACCACTTCATATCCAGTTTTTCCCGGATCAGTTTCTCACAGAAGGCGCGAAGATGATCAAGCTCCAGGGTAAAACCATCATCAGCGATCCAAAGGCCGTCGTATCCCCAATTTCTGATATCGCGTATCTCCTCGAAGATCTGATCCATGCCGCGACGTCGGAACCGATCGCCGAAAATCGGTTTCGAACAGAAATCGCACTGGTACGGACAGCCATACGTGGTCATTATTCCCGCCAACGAGAAGCCTTCCCTCTTGATCCAGAAGCGTTGGTAACGGCCATGATCGTACCCATGCCGGTCGGGAATCGGAAGCCGGTTCAGCACGCCCTCATCGGATGAACGAGGCTCACTCCGGATTATCGATTGGCTGCCCTTCTCCCGGCAGTAGATGCCGGGATAGTTTTCCGGATCGGCCAGGAGTGCCCGGAGGTCATGCACTGATGTCCCGGGTTGCAGAAAATCCCTGCATAAACAAGGCAAAGAATGAATGGCTTCGCCGCGAAGAATCAGATGGAAATGATCGCAAAACTGCTGCGGTCTGAGGGTCGGTAGCGGGCCGCCGCACAGCAGCAGTGTTTCCGGCAGGTGCTGACGCAGCTCTCCGGCAAGGGCAAGGGCGTTGTCCGAAACTGATACCATCGCATAGATTCCCACAATCCGCGGCTGCGCCGTCACGATCTCGGCAAGCACATCATCACGTTTTCGAAACGTACAGTCGATAACCGTGACGTCCATGTTCTCTTGCCGCAACAAGGCCGTCAATTGGGCAATCCCCAGTGGATGGAAGAGCATGGCATGGGGAGAATGAGTGTCAAAGTACGGATAAACAAGGACAATGTCTGACATGGTTGATCCCTTGAGAATGTTCGTCTCGAGGTATGAATAGCAAACCTCCGCTACTTTGCACCAAGAGGGGCTAACTCATGGCCTGGCCGTGCGAAAGAGGGAAAGCCAGGTGGATATTTCCGATTGAATGGCCTGATAATCCACGAGTTGCCTGAACCACTCATCGACCGTGCTGCCGCATGACAGGCTGACAATGCCCCCGAGTACCGCGCCGCGATGGGCGTTTTCACCTCCCAGGTTGGTGTTGGCCAGCAGGGCCGCCTTGGGGTCATTCCGGTATTTGAACGCCAGGTACAAGAGACTGGGCCAGGAATCACTGATATAGCATGCGGAGGAATACCTGCCGCCGACGATTTCCCGGTCTGACCGGGTGCGGTCCACCAGGCGCGCAAGATCGATACCCATGGTTGTTTGGGCAGCCGCCAGCAGATGCCGGTCAGGGGTCTCATCTGCCTTTCGCAAGAGCAGGCCGGCAACAAGTGCGACATACCCATCACAGATATGGCCGAGAACCTCATCCGGATGGGTAAGAAAGAGATGTTCCCGGCAGGTCGCCTGCACCGTGGCCATTGGAGTCCCGTGCAGCAGATCATTGATGGCCAGCGGGCCGATGGTTACCAATCCGCCCATGGACGGGGTGTCATGGGTCCGGGCGCCGCACTGCTGGGGGAGCTTTCCATCGACAAGGTTGGCAAAGAAGCCGCGGTGATATGATTCGGCGTAGGTGTCCCGGTGCCGGGGTGGATCGGCAGTCATGAACTCGATGTAGGACTGCAGGAAGTGGTCGCGGCTGTAGCAGCCATTGTTGGCGATGAGGGAACGCAGCAGCACTCGCGCGCAGTGGGCGTTGAGGGTGTTGTCGCCCGCCTGCATTCCATGGTGATAGTGCCGGTTGGCTTGGCCCCACAGGTGCTGCCGGCCTTTGAGGATCACGGTACCGATGATCTCCGGGGAGTCGGGCCGGCCCCGGTCCTGCCCCGACCGACCGCCACGCCGGGTGGAATGAAGCGACATGATCGATGAAGGGTGAAATTCCGGCGCAGCTTCGAGCTTCTTGATGCCGCCGGGAAAGGCGCGCTCGATATCGGCGGTGTCATAGTACCAGTGCACCGGCATCGCCAGGGAGTCGCCGACAAAGAGTGAGGCAAGGGCCGCCGATGCGCGCTGCAGGGATATGGCCGGCACAGGGCAGTGGCTTGGTTGCGAGGGTTCCATGGGAGATCCTTCCATATTCCCCCACATGCACTAGAGGGGGAACTTCCTGCGACCCACAAGAGCTGACGGGATCACAGTAATTGTGAGACCTTGCAGGCCTTAGCGCTGTTACACACCTTTATTGTCTTATAGCAGGTTTTTGGAACTTATCGAGCTGGGCAGAGACTGGCCTAAGAAGGGACTTCCCTATGACAGCGGGGAATGGGCATGTCGAACTCGATATTCCTTGACCTGGCACAGTCAGGGGTGACTGGATATTGTATCATTAACGTGCCGCTTACCTCGAACTGATGAACTTGACACGCCTGTTTTCTGCGATAGAATTCCCATCGTAACAACACCAACAAAAGGATAAATACTTGAAAGTTAAAGTAAAATGCTTCTCAACGCTTGTTAAGGCAGAAGTATGTGACTACAAGGGCGCAATGGAGCATGACGTTCCGGACGGCGCCACAGTCAAGGACGTGATCGACGCACTTTCCCTTCCCAAGGAGAAAATAAAAATCGTCTTCGTAAACAACAAGGAACTCAGCGCTGAAACCGTTCTGAAAGAAGGTGATCAAATTGCCTTCTCCCCGGTAACGGGTGGCATGTGATTTCAGATTTCACCACATGTACAATTATGTTGAGTGGGCCCTGCTCCTCAAAATCAGAGAGAAAGGAGGTCAACGCCATGCTAAAGCTCAGGAAAGTCGAAATGAAGAAGCAGTCATCGCCGGGTTGCCATGCTCCGTCATGTCACGCGCCGAGTTGCCATGCTCCGGCCTGTCATGCCCCGGCCTGTCATGCCCCTGTTTGATAACGTCGGCAGCCGGCTTCTGTAATCGGTGAACCAAAGATTGAAGGAGGAGAAAAAATGTTCGTGAAGAGGATAATTTGTTTAGCAGCAGGCATCATTATGGGTATGTGCATGCTGAATGCACCGGCAGTGGCGGGCCAGCATCAGAAAGATATTGTTGATACCGCTGTAGCCGCAGGTTCTTTCAAAACTCTTGTGGCAGCAATTCAGGCAGCTGGACTCGTTGATACCCTGAAAGGTCCGGGACCCTTTACCGTGTTTGCGCCTACTGACGAAGCGTTCGGCAAACTTCCCAAGGGAACCCTTGACGACCTTCTGAAACCGGAAAACAAGGGTAAACTGGCAGCCATTCTTACTTACCATGTCATCCCGGCCAAAAAAATGGCCGCAGATGTGGTAAAGATGAAAAAAGCCAAAACGGTGCAGGGATCGTGGATCAAGATAAAGGCAAAAAGCGGCAAGGTAATGATTGACAAGGCCACGGTTGTGCAGACTGACATAAAAGCTTCAAATGGCGTGATTCATGTCATCGATACGGTCTTGTTACCGCCTGTGGAAAAGACGAAACACTGAATTTAAGTTCAACTGCGATGCCTTTTTGCGGCCCGAGAAACAAATGGTTTCCCGGGCTTTTTTGTGCATGAGTGGTGGAAACAAATTATGAACCTTTACCGCTGCATGTCTATTCTAACAATCCAACGATTACCTACCAGTTGTTGATCGGCATCGAATTTTGTCCCGCGTCGGCACCCAGATTGACCCACACTGATTTGAGCCTTTCTAAATAAAATAGTAGTTTGCGGCAGTAGGTGGGTTGATCTTCGAAGCCGATTGAGGGTCATATTTGTACGCCGGCCAACAGTGGAGAGACAGGTTGAACCGGTTTCTTAGATGGGAACAGCTCAGAATGAACCAACTCTTGAAGCTGGCTTTCCGGTAGGCTTTTGACCCGGCAGAGATGGAATACTCTTGTGGTCCGGCAATACCACTCAGCAGCGGCGTCTTTAGCTTGCTTCTTGTCCCTGGTGTGCAGAGACTTCAGTATCTCTCTACCCTGAAAAAAAGTTCCGTGTAGGTCATGTGGAACCCGGCATCGAAAGTAATACGTGTTGCCTCTTAAACGCAAAAAACCCTTCATAGCACTCCCCCCGACTGTGTGTCAGGTTGTGTGTCAGATGAAGGGTTACATGCTTTTAAGTAGCAATTACAGCTACTTGGGAATTATGGTGGCGGTGCAGGGACTTGAACCCCGGACAACACGGATATGAGCCGTGTGCTCTAACCAGCTGAGCTACACCGCCAAACTCTGCATACTGGAAAAGATACCGTAAAAAATACCTCTCCGGGCATACCAAAGAGGCATCAAATATCTAGTAGTGGTTCGGCATTTGATACTTTGAAAGAACAGACTGAGAGTTCAATTACCCACAGCCTCACGCGTCTGTTGTTTATATAGCACATCATTTCTAATGTCAAGGGAAAAGGCTTTTGAAAAGCCATCATTTTCCAGTGCCGCATTTTTCGCTTTACTGCAAAATAGCTTCCTGCGCACCGGCCTGATTCATCTCGGATTTGAGGCTCGATCCATCGTTGTATCGAGCGAAGTTTCGGTTAAACCCACTCCTCCCCCGGTCAGGTTCCGACGGAAGAATAATCCTTTATCCGGACAAACTCACCGGCGAGGTAACGGTATAACTCCTCGGGAAGAAGTTCGACCTCTGCAAGGACGGCAGAGATCAGCAAGTGATCAGCCTCAGCATAGCGAATCGCGAGGCCGCAATCGGAGGCTAGGGAACGGGGCACCGGAATCAACAGGAATTCCAGGCGACGCTCTTTTAACACCTTCTCAACCTTCATCACCCGGTGGATGCTGTTGAAGATAGCAACCAGATCCCCATCGCGAACCATTTCATCTCCCTCTTAAAATTTGCAGCCAGTTTTTCCCAGCAGGCTACCGTTTGCAAACCGCAGCAAGAGCCCCAGGAGTCTGTCGAACTTAGGAAATCGATGCGAAAATTCGGCTAGGCGAGGACAGATTCTGTTGGTTTTGCAGGGCAATAGTTGTTCTATTGACCAAAAATGCGGCGAAATCTGGACCGTCCAGACGGATTAGCAGCAGATTTACCCTAAGTCCGACAGGCTCCTAGTCGCTCCTCGTTGAATGATCGAATTTCAACAGCGGGCTCCCGGCAACCAGCCGAGCGTGATTGGTGGCAAGATCCCAGAGGGTCAGATATCCTTTCCAGCCCTTTTCCCCCAGTAGTTCCTTGATATGCGCCACGACGTCTGGAGAGGGAATGGAATGAAAGGCATTGTAGCCGGAATACCCGCCAGGGGGAACCAGCCGATATGCCCCGAACCCATAACTTTCGGTACGCTTTACCAACTGCGAAGTGCCGCTATTCCATTGATGCTCTTCATGCCTGGTCCAACCGCAGACGGGGCACATGACGCGACGGGCACTGTTGTTATTCCACCGTTCGGTATCGATCCGCGCGTAATCGAAACCACACTGCCTGCATTTTTCATGCATATCGGAAAGCTCATACATCAGTAGACTCCTTGCAACAAGGATAGCAGGTTGCGGAAACTTTCCTGCCTCTCAAACCGTTGCCCGGCACGGCAGACGCCTCAAGGGAAACTCAAGGGAAACTAAACCCGGGAATCTGCATCATGCTACGCCCATTAGAAACATAGGAGACCCCTGGCAGCCACGTCCCCGGGCAAACCGTGCGGCGAAACCAATTACTGCAGACAGTTGTAGATCCCCAACCCCCAAAAACAGTCACCGCAGGGCACGGCAGTATCAAAGCAGTCTTTCTCGAACACGTCCGCAGTGAGGTGGTCACAGGGAACCAGATTGCAATTGGAGCAGCAGGGATACTCACTGCCGAGAACTTCCGAACGAAAGGTTAAAAAGTCAGGATCATTCCAGATATCAAGAATATCCCTGTCCGCAATGCTACCGAAGACCTTCGACTGCACAGACTTCTTCCAGTAGGTAAAATGGAGAGCGGTACTGCTCCCCCATGGCGACTCCAGGCCGGGGACATATTTTCTCCAGTAGGAAAAGTGGCACTGGTAGCTATGCCAGAGAAAATAGCAGGGATGAACCCTGCCATCCCAGGAAACCATCACACTTCCGTCCGCTACGAAATCACACCGACGCTCCGCGCGCGGGGAAAGCCCCGGCAGTTTCAGGCTGATCCCAACTTCTGCCGCAACGGCTTTTGCCTCATCAAAGACTCGGGCCAGCTCTTCCGCCAGTGCCTCGTCTCTCGCCAAGAGGTTCCTCACATGAAAGAAAATATCCTTGGACCGTGCATCGTCAACCATGTCCCGGACAAAATCCACAACCCGCTGCTCTTCGTCCGTTCGGTAGAATTTGTAAAAATTGATAAAAAAGTACTGGCTGACATCGATGCCTTCCGCTTCGGCCCGCCTTTTCCAGGCATGATACAACTCGACAGCTCGATCAGAATTGGTGTCAAATACTGCTTGTGTAACCTGATCGAAATCATAGGGCAGGAAGTGGCTGACAACGGCAAAGTCGACGCCCTGGGCAGCAGACCACCGCAGCACATCAGGCAGTTGATGAAGATTATCGCGCATCACCACAAATTCCACCCCCACCTGAAGGCGGGATTCAGGACAGGCTTTTCGTGCCGACCGTAACGCGGCAAATGCTTTCTCGAGATCAGCGACCTCTCCCCCCTCCCGGATGGAGCGAAACATTTCAGGGTCCACGGCATCAAGAGAAAGACAGATCCTGTCGAGACCGGCCTGCAGCAGGGAAAGGGCACGCTGCTCATCAAGGAGCAGACCGTTGGACTGAAAACCTATCCAGCTTTCCGGCGGCATGGCTTCCCGGGCGATGCGGATGAACTCCTCCAGTTCGGGATGGAGAAGGGATTCACCAATCCCGTTGAGGATCAGTGCCTCGGCAGTTGGAAAAGCGGATGACAGGGCGTAAAAAGTCTCGCGGGACATGTCTCCTGGCACTATTTCGTTGCCTGGAGAGTGCTTTACACACATCTGGCAGGAAAGGTTGCAGTGTGTGGTTAGTTCGACAAACAGTTTTGAAGGGTACTGGCGCATGGCTGGAGATACGCTATCGGCAGCTAGCAAGGCTGAAGAAATTGATTTGCTGTATGTTTCGTTTCCTGTCTTCACAATTCCTCCACCCGGAAAAGATTTTTGCCCACCGGAACAACCTAACAGGCCGTTGAAAAACTACTCTGGTTGAGCGGTTTTTCTTTCTATTACCGTTATATTGCTGGTTCTACTTCTTTTGTGTGACCTTTTGCTCTTTGAAATCCTTGTTCGTTTGCTTCGATTTCGCCATTTTCAGGCCCTTTTGCCATATCTGGACGCAATTATGATGCAAGAACGCCCAGATTTCGCATCCGTACCAGGTTGTAGGCTGATAACGCCAGGGTAAAGTACCAGTCAACCTTTTCAATGCCCCGATGCCTGGTTTTTCTGAGATTTCCGACCGTCTTGAGCCAGCCGAACGCCTCTTCGATTCTTTTGCGGATTCGTAGGCTGACTTGGTAGCCCTCATGCCGGGTCGTCCGACCGTCGATTGCAGAGCCACCGTTTCTGGTAACGTTCTGAGCAACGTGGGGTGTCGCTTTATGTGCCCGCAGGTCTTCGACAAAGTCTTTCGTGTCATAGCCCTTGTCGCCTGCCACGGTAATACGCTTTTCCCCGGCAACGTCGGCAACCATTTCGACTGCGGCTTCCCTCTCTGCAGTACCAGTAGCATGGGTGATGGAGCCATCTATGATGAGGCCGTTTCGATTCTCCATCAGGGCATGGCCCAGATAGCTCATCTTGGCCTCTTTGCCGGCGCTTTTCTTGTAGAGTCGGGCGTCAGGGTCTGTCGTGGACTCATGGGTATCGTTCTTTCGGCTTTCCCCACGGAAGTCATGTTCCTGGTTCCGACCAATGGGGTTCTTCGGTCCGTCCTTGGGCTGGAAGCTCTTAGTGGAAGCCCATGCTTCGATAAGAGTGCCGTCAACACTGAAGTGCTCGTCGGATAGAAGCTTTGCCTTGCGGGCCTGTTTCACAATCCCGGCAAGGAACATGCGAGACGCATCAGCCTTTATCAACCGCTCCAGGTTGGTGGAGAAGGAAGAATGGTCCCAGACCTTCTCGTCAAGGGACATTCCCACAAACCAGCGGAACAGGATGTTGTAGCTTATCTGTTCCACCAGCATGCGGTTACTCCTGATGGTATAGAGTGCCTGGAGAAGTAATGCTTTCAACAGCTGTTCAGGCGGAATCGACGGCCTCCCGGTACTGGAGTACATAGCCTCGAATTCTCTATCAAGCTCAGCCAGAGCTTTATCGGCTAGTGCCCGAATGGGACGCAGCGGATGATCTTTTGGTACATACGATTCGGGAGCCACGTAAACGAACATCGATTCGGTTTTGCTGTCATTCCCACGCATAATATTCTCCAGCAATTTCAATATATTGTGCGAGGTAATATAGCATAAATTGACACTTTTCTGAATCAAAATGAGCTACTTTTTCAACAACCTGCTAAGTTGCGTTACCCCTGCCACGGGGGCTTTCGGCTATACTAATACAGAAGCCAGTTTGTCTCCAGAAGAAAAAAACCCACCTCTCCCCCATTAAGCCAATCCTTTCCGGCCGTGAACCGAGCTCGTATTCATCCGGAAAGTCAGAAACAGTGCTGTATCGAGCAGGGTTGGGGCTTTCACGAAGTCTCTCGTACGGCTTCAATGCAAGATGGCGACAGAAAGAAACCTGCCCCAATCCAGCAAAGTGCCTGATCCGTGTGAAGGGTGGTGACCGATTACGAGAGGCTTTGGGGAAGTTCCAGCCCAGCCCCTGCCGAGACTTTCCGGATGGCCACGAGCTAGTCTTCATCCGAAACACCGGATGAGACCCGAGCGGTTTCCACGAGCTAATGTCGGTTGAACATAAAACCCATGTAGCATAGAATGGGCACTGATTCAAACGGAAACCTCAAGGAACCTGTCGGACTTAGGAAATCAAAGCGAAAATTTGGCTGGGCGAGGACAGATTTTGTCGATTTTGCAGGGCACTAGTTGTTCTATTGCCCAAAAAAGCGGCGGAATATGGACCGTCCAGACGGATTTGCAGCAGATTTATCCTACGTCCGACAGGCTCCTGGGAAAGGACCTGCATGATCGACGATACCCAGAAACCGATGCTGCGTTTCCTCACGATTCTGACTGCCGCCTCGATGATCGGTATCCAGGGATACACCATTCTTTTCAACAATTTTGCTGTTGAAATAGTCCACCTGGAAGGACGTCACGTGGGAATCATCCAGTCAATTCGCGAGGCGCCCGGTTTTCTGGCACTGCTGGCAGTGTATGTAATGCTGGTGATCAGGGAGCATCGTCTTTCGGCCCTCTCCATTATGACGCTCGGAATCGGCGTAGCCTTGACCGGCATGCTGCCCACGTACGGCGGCATCATGGTTACCACGCTCCTGATGAGCTTCGGCTTCCACTACTATGAGACGACAAACCAGTCCCTCACCCTGCAGTATTTCGCCACCAATATTTCACCACTCGTCATCGGCAGGCTGCGGAGTATCGCCGCCGCGTCAAGCATCGCAGCAGCCCTCCTCATCTGGATCCTGGGAAACTTTCTCAGTTACAAGGGCATATTCCTGGTCATCGGTGGACTGGTTTTTCTTGCCGGCTGCTGGGGCTTGACCCAAGATCCGACCCATAGCAGCATACCTCCCCAGCGGTTGAAAATGGTTCTCCGAAAACGGTACTGGCTCTACTACGTTCTTACTTTTCTCTCCGGGGCCAGACGTCAGATCTTTACCGTATTTTCCATCTTTTTGCTGGTCAAAATCTTTCACTTCACCGTGCAGGAGGTCACCCTGCTCTTCCTGATCAACAACAGCATCAACTGGTTCCTTAATCCGCTCATCGGTCGGGCAATCATCACCTTTGGCGAAAGGACCCTCTGTACCCTCGAATACGCCGTCGTTATCCTGGTTTTTCTTACCTACGCCTTCACCACCTCCAAGGGCATTGCCGCCGGCATGTACATCCTTGACGCGATACTCTTTAATTTCGCCATTGCCATACGTACCTATTTCCACAAAATCGCCGACCCCAAAGACATCGCGCCAAGCACCGCTGTGGGAGTCACGATCAACCACCTGGCAGCGGTATTTCTCCCGGCACTCGGCGGATTTCTCTGGATGATCGATTACCGGATACCGTTCTTCGTCGGTGCCGGCCTCGGTGTGGTTTCGCTGCTCTTCGCTCAATGCATCCGCCTGCCGGAGAACCCGGCACATGCGGCCGCAAAATAGTTTCCGTCCGGAAACTCTGAAAATAGCTATTCAGGCTGAGCTGGGACTTTCACGGAGCCTCTTGTACGGCTTCAATGCAAAAAAGCAGTTCGAGGGAAAGCGCCCGAATCAGGCACGTTGTCCAATCCGTGAGCAGGATGGTGACCGATTACAAGAGGCTTCGGGGAAGTTCCAGCTCAGCCTCTGCTGATACTTTCCGGATGTGAAACTATTGGTTTTCAATTCGAAAACTAAACAACGATGTCGTAACAGGAAGGCGGATTTGTGAAAAAAAGAGACGAGCGTTTGCAGAGGGAAAAGCTGACAATCGGGAAAATGGCGGAAATTTACTGCCGAGCACATCATCAAACGGAAAAAGGTCTTTGCCCGGAATGTCGGGCACTTTTGAGCTATGCCCTGGAACGCATGGAAAGCTGTCCCTTCAAGGGAGGAAAGCCGGTCTGTTCCGCGTGCACGATTCATTGCTACAAGCCGGCCATGCGAGAGGGAATCAGGCAGGTTATGCGCTATGCCGGTCCCCGCATGCTGCTCCGACACCCGCTTCTCACCCTGGCGCACTTCCTGGATGGCCTAGGAGTCTGTCGGACATAGGAGCAGTAAATGAATAACAGGGAACTTTTTCAAGAAAGAGGCAGACGGAACTCTATCATCAGACCGCCATCAGGAGCATTGGCAGCCTGCACCTGTCCGGAATGCAGCAGCACAGCCCGTTCCGTGATAGCCAGCCCTATGCCGGTACCGCCGGTTTGACGGTCACGGGCCTCAGCAATACGGTAAAACGGACGAAAGATATGTTTCAGAGACTCTTCAGGCACACCGGGGCCGTGATCTCGCACTCTAATCACGGCATGATTCAAGGACTCTTCCAGAGACACCTCCACCGCCGTCCCCTCAGTCGTATAGCGAACAGCGTTGCGCACCACGTTCTCCAGCGCTCGGCGCACCATTTCCCGATTTCCCGCCATCTGCATCGGCGCAGTGGCATCATACTGCACTCGCCGGTTGCGGCTTGCCGCCTCGAAATCGGCATCCCGAACCACTTCAGCAACAACATCCGACACGTCAAAAGGTTCCTTCTCGAAACGTGCGCTGTCACTTTCCAGGAGACTCAGGGTCAGGAGTTCGCCGATCATCACATTCAGGCGCTCCGCTTCCTGCTCAATTCGGTCGAGGGGCGCCTCGGCAGCAGGCGAAGCATTACGACGAGCCAACCCTAAAGCCACATTCAGCCGGGCAAGGGGTGACCGCAGTTCATGGGAAACATCCCTCACCAACTGCTTCTGCGCCAACATCAGCTTCTCGACCCGCTCAGCCATGCGGTTGAAGTCATGTACCAGGTCGGTCACTTCATCGCCACGACCTTTTGTCCGAATCGATACCCGCGTCGACAGATCTCCGGTACCCAGGCGCTGGGCTGCGGCACGAAGTTGGCGGACTGGTGAGGTCAGATGCCAGGCAAGACCATAACAGACAAGCCCGCCAATCACGAATGTTACGCAAAAACGGAACCAGAACTCGAGAGGAAAAGGCCCCCCTTGTATAATAACCTGGTGGGTCGGCATGGGCGGCACACCTTCCGCAGCGGCCACGTAAACTTTTCCACGCGGGCTCTTCACCAAAACGGCTGCGGAAACGATCCCCTTATCGTAGATAATTTGCGACAAATTGCTCTTCAGCAACTGCTGGACAGCTTTCCGCAGATAGGGCGGGGCGGGGCCCGACAAGGAAACTCCATCGGTCGAAAAAAGGTAGGCACGCATGCCGGGCGTTTCACCCCGGTGGCCAAAATTCCTGGTCGCCATCTCACCGTATTTCTCATAGATTCTGGCTGCGGTATAACCATAGAGGGTAAGGGCCTCACAGATTATCCGGGCTCTTTCAACCGAGTAGCGATTCTCAAGTTGAGCATGCATGGGGCCGATACGCATGTTGAACGCTATCAGGAAAATTATGATCCCCGAAAGAGTCATGGCAAGCCAGAACCAGAAAAACAGTTTTACAAACATTGTCCGCATTGAATCTCCAAATGACAGCTACAATAACAGGAGCCTGTCGGACTTAGGAATTCTGCTGCAAATCCGTCTGGACAGTCCATATTCCGCCGCTTTTTTGGGCAACAGAACAACTATTGCCCTCCAAAATCAACAAAACCTGTCCTCGCCCAGCCGAATTTTCGCTTCGATTTCCTAAGTCCGACAGGCTCCTACCCTTCAGGATTCCGTTCGGCGGCAGGACAGGTATAAATATACCCGACGCCCCGAACCGATTTGATCCGCTCGTTTCCATCACTGAGAGTCCCCAGCTTTTTTCGCAGACTGCTCACGTGGACATCGATGCTGCGATCCTGATAGTTGAGCGACCGACCAAGGGCTTGCAGAGAAAGATCCTCACGACTGATGACCTTGCCCGCCATGCGGAGCAGTACTTCGAGAAGAGAAAACTCCACCGATGTCACCTCGACCGGTTTTTCTCCGCACAGTACGATCCGAGCCCCGGGATCTACGGAAACGTCACCTACCTCAAGCAGGGAAGAGGATGTTTCCGCGCCCGAAAGGGGAGACATGGCGCGCCTGAGGATCGCGCGAAGACGGGCAACCAACTCCCGGGGATTGAAGGGTTTGGGAAGATAATCATCCGCCCCCATCTCGAGACCGACAATCCGGTCAACTTCGTCCCCCCGAGCTGTCAACATCAAGACCGACACAGAAGATCCCATGCGTATGCGGCGCAGGACTTCAAAACCACTGAGCCTGGGCAGCATCACATCGAGGACGATCATGCCGAAGTCATTGCTCAGTGCCCTTTCCACACCTGTCTCACCATCGTGCACCGCCTCGACAGCAAACCCCTCGGTTGAAAGGTAATCGCTCAACAGCTCACATAACTCAATATCATCATCAACAATCAGTATCCGGTTTGTCATTCTCTGCCTCACACAAATTTGTGATCAGTATAATCGCAAACCTGCACGATATCTGTAAAAAAATGTAAAACATCCCTGCTTTTCCTTCCGGAGGTCGTAGCAATTCCGGATATTTTCCGGTACCAGCAAATTCCGTGCGAATGCCCTTTGTCAGCAGATACCAAATCGGAGAGCTCTACGCTCCTCTCTCGCAGGCAAAACAAGGTATCTAAAAGAGAACAGAAAGAAAAATTGGCATATAATCATCTTTTATCTTATGATTGCTCCGCATCAGGGCGCCTGCGGTTCATGACGCCTACTAACCTGCCCCCGGAGAAAAGGCCATGGAGAATCTGACCCAGCAGCTGTTCCTGCGACACATCAGCATCGGCGTAACCCTTTTTTATATTCTCACCGAGAATGAGCGCCGCTGTGAAAGACTTCTCGCCCAGGCTGCCACCCGTTTCAAGGGAATGGGAAGTCCTGTGATCTGGAGTTGCACAGACGGCCTGAGCCGTGACGGGAAGATTATTCCGGACACTGTTGATCCGCTGCAGGCTCTCGATTTCGCAGTTTCCGAACCGGGACCGCTGCTGCTCATCCTTAAGGATATTGACAAATTTTGGCGGAACAATCCGATACTTGTCAGGAAGATCAAAGACCTTTCCCTTGCCTCAAAAAACAAGGGGAAAGTGACGGTCATTGTCGGAGAAGAGGAGTGGACGCCGCACTGTCTCCGGGAAGAGATTGTCCTGTTAAAGCAGGGCCTCCCCGATATCGAGGAAATTCGAACCTTTCTAGGGCAGATCCGGGAAAGTGACCCCGCTCTTGCCAAGGCATGCGAAACCGACCCGGATTTGCTGGAAAGACTGGCAGTGGCCGGGCGGGGACTTGACCTGGTGGACCTCGAGCGTGCAATTCGCATACTGCGGTTGACGGACATGGCCGGCTCCGATGCCATCCTGTCACTCATGGAAAACAAGCGCCGGATTCTGCAACAGACCGGCATAATGGAACTGATTCTCGACAACACCGGCTGCAACCAGCTTGGCGGGATGGAGAATCTTAAACACTGGCTCAAACGTCGCGAAAGCGCCTTCGGACTCAACGGGATATCATCGGGACTGGGACTCCCCAAAGGTGTGCTGGTCATGGGGGTTGCCGGCTGCGGCAAGTCGCTTTTTGTCAAGGCGATCGCGGCGGAGTGGCACCTTCCCCTGATTCGCCTCGATATGTCCACTGTCTACAGTGGACTCTTCGGCTCTCCCGAAGCGAGCCTGAGCAAGGCCATCAAGACCGCCGAGGCGGTTGCACCGTGCGTTCTCTGGATCGATGAAATTGAGTCAGGCATAACAACCCACGGCTTCAAATCAGAGGGCGGGGCCTCGTCCAGGGTCCTTGGCTCGTTTCTCACCTGGATGCAGGAAAAGCGGGAACCGGTGTTCGTTGCCGCAACCGCAAACGCTATTGAAATGCTCCCGGCCGAGGTATTGCGCAAGGGTCGTTTTGATGAAATATTCTACGTTGGATTACCAGAAACAGCCGCCCGCGAAGAGATCTTCCGCATTCACCTGACAAATCGGGATGCAGACCTCTCCAGCTATGACATAAAGCTCTTGGCCGGCTCAACAAAAGGTTTTTCCGGCGCGGAGATAGAACAGGTTGTCCACTCAGCTGCCTTTGAGGCACGTGCCGACCATCGCCCCATGACCCAGCAGGACCTGATGACCATGGTGAGCAGAACCGTGCCCCTGTCCATAACCATGGCTGAACAGATCAAGAAGATCGAGGCCTGGGCGTTCAAACGAGCCGTCCCTGCCTCCGGGTAACAGTGAAGCGGCAAAGGCGCCGCTGAAACCTGGCAGCGAACTTTCCAGACTTGGGGAGAAAATCGCTCCACATTGTGTCACCTGATTGACCGCGCACCCATCAGGACAACTGCGTCATCCGCATCTTTTCCACTCCCCGTAGAGGTGCCTGCAGACAATTCCAAGCCCTGACCTGATCAATAGAACTCCTCGACTTGCTCACAACTTTACACTTTCGCATATCTCTTAACCCAACTTGACGACGGAACCGGGTATAGTTCGATCCATCGAAGCACGAAACGAATTCATCCCTTGGCAAACACCGCGACGTACATGAAATACCAAGAGATACATAGTGTCGCGCATCCCCCGTATCGATCTATGGGGAGGACTTCTGCATCTCCCCCTGAAAGCAGGAGTCTCCCCATTGATCGTTCCGGTAAACATACAAACATTTTTGCCGGTGAACTACCGGCAGCACAGCCCGTACCAAGAAGGTCAGAAACCGAACAAATTTCGCACAGCAGATCGTAACAGCGTCTCCGGGCATTACCCCTCCGTAATGCCTTCTTAGCGGCTTGGTGTTCCTCCCCCGGCCGCATTTTTTTATCCTCAACGTATCCGGGGAGATGTCCGGCTATATTTGTGCGTTAGGGGCCTGTCGGACTTAGGAGCTGCAAACAAATACCATGGGCATCTTGCATCTCATCTTCAGGCCATCTTTGACCTAAATCTGAGCGCAATCTTGACCATGGTATTCATTTACAGCTCCTTAGGAAATCAAAGCGAAAATTCGGCTGGGCGAGGACAGATTTTGTCGATTTTGCAGGGCAATAGTTGTTCTATTGACCAAAAAAGCGGCGGAATATGGACCGTCTGGACGGATTTGCAGCAGATTTACCCTGAGTCCGACAGGCTCCTGATAGCCAGTCCACCTACCGTTGCAACAGCCTGCTCAATACGCTTCGACCAGTACGCTGCATTCAATCGGATGAAGTTGCCGTATTTACCCGAAGCAGAAAAGATTGTGCCGGGAGCGATGGTAATTCCGCAGCGCAAGGCCTCCTCATACAATTGAATGGAGTTCACTGCCTCCGGCATCTCGACCCAGAGAACAAACCCTCCGGACGGTGTATTGACCCTGGTCCCTTTCGGAAAACACCTCTCCACCGCCTTTGCCATCAATGATGTCTGTCTGCTGTAAATTCCGCGAATCTTTCTCAGGTACTGATCATAGCCGCCATTGGCAAGAAACTCGGCAATCGCCATTTGCGGAAGTGTTGCCGTCGCGATATTGCTGACCGCCTTCAATTTTTCAATGCTCTCCTGAAATTTCCCCGCAACCACCCATCCAACCCGGTAGCCTGGAGCAAGGGTCTTGGAAAAGGAAGAACAGTGGATCACCAAACCTTTTCTGTCATAGCGTTTCGCGACACTGGGACGCTCGCTCAGAAACCCCAGGTCGCCATAGACATCGTTTTCAATCAGTGGAATGTTATGGCTCGCGAGTAGCATGACAAGTTCCTGCTTGTTCTTCTCCGGCATGCGACTGCCAAAGGGATTATTGAAATTCGGGATGACCAGACAGGCATGTACCGGGTTGTGTTCCAGCGCATACCGGAGGGCAGACAAGCTGATACCGTGTATCGGATGCGTCGGAATTTCCAGGGCTTTCAGGTTGAGCATTTCAATAAGCTGCAACAGACTGTAAAAAATGGGCGTCTCTATGGCAACCGTGTCGCCAGGTCGGCAGACAGCACGCAGTGAAAGCATGACCGCCTCGAGACAGCCGCTGGTTATCACAAACTGATCGGGAGTAAGCGAACAGCCTGCCTGCAAGGCACGCTGGGCAAGTTGCACCCGAAGCCGCTCATTTCCGGGCGGAAACTCATAGGAAATAGCCTGAAAATTATTGCGACGCGCGACAGTGGAAAGGATCCGGTTCAGTTTGTCCGCAGGCAGATTCTCCGGATTGGGTGTGGCAACGCCCAGAGGAACCAGTCCGGGATTTCGCATATCCCGCATGACCATCATCACAAGCTCTCCAACGCTCACAAGAGTCGGCGCAGGCGCGGACAGACCAACATCCGTCTCGTGCTGCACACGGCTGAGCTGATGTCGGACATAGTATCCCGACTGAGGACGAGCTTCGATAAGCCCCTGGTTTTCCAGATGGAAATAGGCTTTGACAGCCGTTGAGATACTCACGTCCATCTGCTTGCTGAGCGAACGGACAGAAGGTATCCTCTCTCCGGTACGGTAGGTCCCTTTACGGATCAGGCGAGCAATACGATCTGCAACATTTTCATAGAGAAAAGATTCAGCTGCTACACCATGTTCCGATTTTTCTCCCGGCATCCCGATCCCCTTTCAGCACACACAGTTTATCGTTATTGGCACGGGTACAGTTTTAGCCACAATAAACTGTACTGCATATAAATGATAATATCTGCATCTGTTATTCTTACCAGTTTTTCACTACCGTGTAAACAGCCACAAGGCATCACTCCGGATTATTTTCATTACGACATGTCGATCTGGGCAGACCCGGCATGCTGACGAAAATGAGCTTTCTATCCGGAGCAATTTTCTTAGCTGTCACCACACAAAGGAGGAAGGAATGGGAGAAAAGATTATCCGTATCAACATGACAAATCTCACAACCGCAATTGAAGGGGTTCCAGCAGATTTGGCTGCACTCGGCGGACGCGCACTCACCTCAACGGTGATTGCCAAAGAAGTCCCCCCCACAAGCGAGCCCCTGGGCAAATACAACAAATTGGTATTTGCTCCCGGTCTCTTGACCGCAACCGCGGCTGCTAACTCTGGCCGTCTTTCCGCCGGCTTCAAAAGTCCTTTGACCGGTGGCATCAAAGAGAGTAATGCCGGCGGTACCGCGGCACAGAACCTCGAAAAACTTGGCATCAAAGCCGTCATTATCGAGGGGATGCCAACCAAAGACACGTGGTACAGCATTCACATCAACAATGCTGGCGCCACCATCAAAGAAGACTCCGAATACCTCGGCAAAGGCAACTACGAGCTGTTCAATTCCATTGGTGAGAAGATGGGCAAGAAGGTTGGCGTCCTTGCCATCGGTCCTGCCGGTGAATTCAGGATGGCAGCAGCCAATATCTCCGTCAAAGACCCTGACGGCAATGTGCGCAGTCACGGACGTGGCGGCGGCGGAGCTGTTATGGGCTCCAAAAAGATCAAGTACATCACCGTTGATGATACCGGCGGCCCCGGTGTAAAAATCGCGGATCCGGAAAAATTCAAAACCCAGGCAAGAATTTTCGCCAAAGCGATGCTCGATCACCCCGTTACCGGTCAAGGACTGCCCACCTACGGCACCAATGTTCTGATCAACATCCTGAACGAAGCCGGCGGCCTCCCCACCAAGAACTTCCGCTTCGGCCGCTGCGACCATGCGGAGAAGATCTGCGGCGAGACCATGCATGACACGATCGTCTCCCGCAAGGGCAATCCGAGCCACGGCTGCCATGCCGGCTGCATCATCAAATGCTCGCAGATTTACAATGATGCAGAAGGAAAATATGTGACGTCAGGTTTTGAATACGAAACTGTCTGGGGTTTTGGTGCCAACAGCATGATCGAAAGCCTTGACGACATCGCCAAGTGTGACTGGGTCATGGACGATATCGGCATCGACTCCATCGAAGGTGCTGTCATCATGAACGTTGCCATGGAAGCTGGCATCCTTCCCTGGGGTGACGGTAAAGAATGCTATCGCCTGTTTGACCAGGAAGTTCGCAAGGGAACCTCCCTCGGACGCATCCTGGGCAATGGGGCCGGTTCAGTCGGTAAAACCTATGGCCAGACCAGAATCCCGGTCGTCAAGAACCAGGGTATCCCGGCCTACGATCCGCGAGCAGTCAAGGGTATCGGCATCACCTATGCCACCTCGACCATGGGCGCCGACCACACCGCCGGCTACACCATCGCCACAAACATCCTCAAGGTAGGCGGTTTTGTTGATCCGCTGTCAAAAGCCGGTCAGGTGGAACTTTCCAGAAATCTGCAAATCGCTACCGCCGCCGTCGACAGCTGCGGTCTCTGCATCTTTGTCGCCTTCCCGGCCCTCGATATTCCCGAGTGTTTCACAGCCATCTATGAAATGATCAATGCCCGTTACGGCACAAACCTGACCGCTGAAGGGGTCGTGGACTTCGGCAAATATGTTCTCAAGACCGAACACGAATTCAATCTTGCAGCAGGCATCAGCAACAAGCAAGACCGTCTCCCCGAGTTCTTCGAGGAGCAGGTTCCGCCGCACAATGCCGTGTGGGACTTCAGTGACGCGGAAATTGATGAATTCTGGAACTTCTAGTTTCACTAGAAATTTTCTCCCAGGAAACGCCTCCATTCCCATTCTCATGTGAAGCGTTTCCATTCGGCGGATGTCTGCCCGGGCATCCGCCATTCTTTTTTTGTCAACTCGAAGATACTACATTAAGAATAAGAGAATATTTATCCATCAAGCAAGAATGGGCAGACCGCTGTGAATCGTGAGCGGCCTGCCCATTTTTTGCTTCAATTATTGTTTTCTATCTGGTCTGGATTGTTTCTTTACTCTCCACCAGCCTACATGGAAACAAAAATCCACCGATAGCCGAATGATACGGTATGAAGATAATCAGCCGTCGGAAGGGTGGCGAGAATAAAGGAATCGGCCACATCAACTGCCAACAGGTTCCGCTCGGGTGCACCAGCAGCCGAAGAGTCCGTTTCATCGATACCCAGGTAGAGGTCGGTAACAGGGCTGAAATCACCATGATGCGCACGCTGACCGATATCTCCAATCGGTGTCGCGGCACCGGTTACCGTGTTGATGGTGTAGGTCAGGCCGTCTCCATTCACGAAGACGAGAATGTCATCGTTATCGAATGCCAGACCATGTTCAAAGGTGCTGAGACCTGAATCTCCCACCACCGTGGCAACTCCCGTCACCTTATTGATAGTGACGAGGTCATCGGAATCTTCTGTCCAGGCAAACATCTGTCCGAGAGAGTTGACCGTCGGATTATTAACGAGCATGCCAGCGCCGACGCCGATCGGAGTTCCCTGGCCGGTTGTCTGGTTTATCTCAATGAGTCCATCGGGGAAATTGGGATCACTTTGACCGGTAGTCCCATAGAGCTTGCCGGTTGTCCGGTCGTATTCAAGACCATTGACATTATAGCCGACTGAACCGATTGTTCTGATGTAGGCACCCGTTGCCGGATTCAGCAGCACGAGATCGCTGGGTCCCAGGGCAGGCGTACCCAGAGTCGTACCATACAGCGTCAATTGCTGTACAGCTGTCAAATTATTGTCGTCACTACCACAAGCCGTAAGCATCCCCAATGTAAGAAGTACCAGAGCAATTCGTATAACATTTTTCATATACTTTTCCTCCGTAGTGCTGGATCTCCACAAAATTAACAACCAATCAATTGGCCACCCACAATAGGCGGCCGCTCCACTTTTCACACTATAAACCAGATGTTCGTCTCACCTCCCTCCACGCCTTAGCGATTCGTTACGTCGTATACTCAAACGAAGCGTGCGTGATTCCTTAAATCAAAAACCGTTTCATTTTTTACTTAGTGAATTATACAACACAAACGTGTCATGACAATTCTTCACAAAAAAAAATATTGATAGCTCGCTTTTCAAAACGACAGGATTATTTTCATGACACGCAGGCGCTTTTCCGGTAGACAGTTTTGATGATTTCGTAATAAATCAGAAACTGCCTCCGTTTTGTGATTCCGACCAACGGGAAGAACTTGAGTAATAGCCAGGCAAAAGATCTCTCCCTGTCGGTCGAGATAGCATTATTATGTTTTTGCGAGTTTATCACTCTTGATGAACTCGCAAAAAGTCGTCATACCCGCGGCTTGTGCGCAGTAGCCCTAGCGAAGGAGCAAAGCGGGTATCCAGTGAAGTTGTAACTCACTGTAATTCCTGGATTCCCGTTTTCACGGGAATGACGGCACATCGTACATTTCTACTTTTTGCGAGACCATCACTCTTTATTCTTCGGTTTTCCTTGTCGCGATAGATTTCAGGAAGACAAAAGTGTGACACGTCGTCATCGTGAACCACTTGACAACCCCTCACGGCAACCCGCTCACCACGTATTCTTCCTTGTACGCCAAAAATTATATTGCCCTCGTACAAAAGCTGATGTAATGTTCACAAAATGAACGATGCCGGAAAAAAGTCAATGGATACTCACCGTTTCTTTCTGCTCCTCAGCGAGATTGAACAGGAAGAATCTGTTTCCCAGCGTGAACTGGCAAGCCGCCTCGGCATTGCCCTCGGATTGGTCAACTCTTACCTGAAGAATCTGGTTGCCAAGGGCTTTATCCGCATCAAAGCGTTCCCCAGAAACCGCTACGGGTACCTGCTTACCCCCCAGGGACTGGCGGAAAAGAGTCGCCTGGCCTACCAGCATCTCAGCTATTTCACCAATCTCTACCAGATAACCAGACAGGACTACCTGGCACTGTTCCGATCGCTCCATACCTCGGGTATCCGACGTGTTTCTTTCTGCGGAGTTGATGAGACCGCGGAGATTGCCTATCTCTCGCTCCGGGAAACCGGTTTGGAACTGGTCGAAGTGATGGACGAGCAGCATGCCGGGGAGAATTTTTTCGAAATGAAGATTTCCCCACTCCTCACCAGTAGTGGAGCGACCAATCTGCCCATCATCATCACGTCACTGAAACGGGGAGATGCTCTCGAAGCAGAACTCCTGCGTCGCGACATCAAGAGAAATATCATTTTCCGGGCCGGAAACGGCCGATCTTAGCGCACAAAAAGTATGGAGGATTCATGAAAAAAGCACTACTTACCGGTATTACCGGCCAGGACGGATCGTACCTGGCCGAGCTTTTGCTGAAAAAAGGGTACGAAGTCCACGGCATCATCCGCCGTTCATCTTCTTTCAATACCGGCAGGATCGATCACATCTACCAGGACCCCCATGAAGAGGATATCCAGATGTTTCTTCACTATGGCGACCTGAACGACGCAAGCTCCCTCAACAAGGTGCTGCGTGATGTGCGACCCGACGAGATCTACAATCTGGGTGCCCAGAGTCATGTCAAGGTATCCTTCGATATTCCCGAATACACCGGCGAGGTGGATGCCTTGGGTACAGTGCGCATCCTGGAAGGCATACGAGAAACGGGCATTAACACCCGCTTCTACCAGGCTTCTTCATCGGAGTTGTACGGTAAAGTGGTGGAAACCCCGCAGAAAGAAACTACACCCTTCTACCCACGTTCTCCGTATGCCTGCGCCAAGGCCTATGCCTACTACATCACTGTTAATTATCGGGAAAGCTACGGCATGTTCGCCTGCAACGGCATCCTGTTCAACCATGAATCTCCGCGACGCGGAGAGACATTCGTTACGAGAAAGATTACCCGCGCTGCCGCACGAATCAGGCTTGGGCTGCAGTCCTGCCTGTACCTGGGAAATCTCGACGCCAAACGCGACTGGGGTTTTGCCGGTGATTACGTGGAGGCCATGTGGCTGATGCTCCAGCAGACCGAACCGGACGATTACGTGGTGGCTACCGGAGAGACCCGCTCTGTCCGTGACTTTGCGGAAAAGGTCTTTGCCCGGCTCGATATGCCCCTGGAATGGCAGGGAGCTGGGGTGAACGAAAAGGGGATCGACACAAAAACCGGCAGGATCGTGATTGAAGTGGATCCCAAGTACTTCCGCCCGGCAGAGGTTGAACTGCTCCTGGGCGACGCCACCAAGGCACAGGTGCAGATGGGATGGACGCCAAAGACTGATCTGGACGGACTGGTTGCCATGATGACCGATTCGGACCTGGTCCTGGCAGAAAGAGAGAAAAGGGCTAATGGATAAGAACGCGAAAATCTATGTTGCCGGGCACCGGGGGCTCGTTGGTTCCGCCCTTGTTCGCAAGCTTCAGTCGGAAGGCTTCCGGAACCTGGTGCTTCGCACCAGTAAAGAACTTGACTTGAAAAACCCGGCTGCCGTTGCTGAATTCTTCGCGCAGGAAAAACCGGAATACGTCTTTCTTGCGGCCGCAAAAGTGGGCGGGATCGTGGCCAACCAGTCATACCCAGCGGATTTTATCTACGACAACCTGATGATCGAATGCAACGTCATCCACCAGGCATACCTGACCGGTGTGGAAAGACTCCTCTTTCTCGGCAGCAGCTGTATCTATCCCAAGCTTGCCCCCCAGCCCCTGAAAGAGGAATATCTCCTTACCGGGCCGCTGGAACCGACCAACGATGCCTATGCGGTGGCCAAAATCGCCGGGATAACCATGTGCCGCGCCTACAACCGCCAGTACGGCACCCGCTATCTTGCCGCCATGCCGACCAATCTCTACGGTCCGGGCGATAACTTCGACCTGGAAAAATCCCATGTGCTGCCGGCACTGATCAGAAAATTCCACGAGGCCAAAAGTGCCGGAACAGATACGGTAACGGTCTGGGGAACCGGTGCACCCTATCGGGAGTTCCTCCACGTGGATGATCTGGCCGATGCCTGTCTATTCCTCATGAACCTTGCCGAGAAGGAGTTCGACTCGCTCTTGGCACCCAGTCCCGAGTCCCCTGCTCCGGCACTGATCAACATCGGTTCCGGTGAGGAGATAACGATCCGCGAACTGGCGCTCTTGGTGAAAGAGGCGGTCGGATTCGACGGTTCGCTGGTCTTCGACTCTTCGAAACCGGACGGTACCCCCCGCAAGTTGTGCGATGTCTCGAAGCTCCATGCCTTGGGCTGGAAGCATAGAACTCGGCTCGAAGAGGGGATTCGAAACGTCTACCAGTGGTTCAAGGAGACCAGGTGAGTCAAAGCTGGGTTGCGTACCTGCCGAGATTTGTCAGGGCAAAACTTGCAGGCCGTCAGGACCTGCAGGATATCGTCAGCAATACCGGCTGGCTGATGTCCGACAAGCTGCTCCGCATGGCGGTCGGCTTCCTGGTCGGGGTCTGGATTGCCCGCTATCTCGGACCGGCACAATTCGGCCTGCTGAATTATGCCGTTGCCTTCGTGGCAATGTTTTCGGCGCTGGCAACCCTCGGCCTGGAAGGGATTGTGGTACGGGACCTGGTCCACCACCCCGCGAGGAAGGAAGATATCCTCGGCACGGCCTTTCTTCTCAAGGCAGCCGGCGGTCTGCTCACCCTGTCGGTGACGATCCTGGCAATTCTTCTGCTGCGGCCCGACGACAGGCTGACCCACTGGCTGGTGGGAATTACCGCGATCGGCACGATTTTTCAAGCATTTGATACGATTGATTTCTGGTTTCAGTCAAAGGTGCGTTCTAAATACACCGTCTACGCCAAGAACTGCGCCTACCTGGTCATCTCGGGCGTCAAGGTAGTCCTGATCATCGCGGGAGCACCCCTGGTTGCCTTCGCCTGGGCCGGCCTGGCGGAAACGGTGATCGGTTCCGCCGGCCTGGTCGTCGCCTTCCGGGTAAACGGCCAGTCTCCGCTGTCGTGGAGTGTGGATTTTTCCCTGGCAAAAAAGCTCCTGAAAGACAGCTGGCCGTTGATCTTTTCCGGCACCTTCGTGCTCGTGAACATGCTTATCGATAAAATCATGCTGGGCAGTCTTTCGAGCAACGCCGAAGTGGGACTGTACTCGGCGGCAACGCGATTGTCGGAACTCTGGTATTTCATTCCGATGGTGATCGGCGCTTCGGTTATGCCGTCACTGGTAAAGGAACGGGCGGAAAACGAGCTGAGCTACCAGGCAAAGCTTCAGCAGACCTACAACCTGATGAGCGGCTGCAGTTTGGCCCTTGCCCTGCCCCTGACCTTTCTCGCCCCGGCACTGATTGCCCTTTTATATGGGTCCGGGTATGCGGCCTCGGCAAGCATGCTCTCGATCCACATCTGGACCGGGCTTTTCGTTTTCCATGTCTCGATCCGCACCAGATCGCTGATGATAGAAGGATTGCAGACATTTATCGCTGTCCTCTCTTTTTTCACCATGCTGTTCAATATCATCCTCAACTATGCGCTTATACCGGCATATGGGGGAATTGGCGCTTCCAGCGCTTCATTACTATCCTGGATGTTGTGCGCCCTGGTAGTTCCTTTCCTCAGCAGGAGAACCTCAGGGTCGGTCAGGATGTTTCTGAAATCTCTTTACTGCTGGATTCCGATACGGAGATAACGATTTCGCTATGACTATTGACCCACAACAAATACAATTTTCCGACCTTTCATCAGTGGACGACAATGGCCGGGTCTTTTTTCTGGACGGCCACGTTTTCCGGGCAATCAAGCAAGAGGCAACGGAGAGGGTCCGGGAACTCTTCTCCTGCGGCCTGGTGGGCGATCTCGTGGAACAAGATCTCCTGCCGGAAACCTGGATCACCGAGCACACCCTTGAGGGCTACGGAATGGTACTCGAACATAAACGCTGCCAGCCCGTGACCTACCCCTACGAATGGTCCTTCAGCATGCTGCGGGATGCAGCCTTGACCGTGCTCAAAGCAAATCTGGTTGGTCGGAAATACGGCTACCAAACCAAAGACTGCCACGGTTTCAATATTGTTTTCGATGGAACCACGCCGCGGTTCGTCGACCTGGGCAGCTTCATAAAAGTCTCCGCGAGTTTCAAAGGATGGCTCGCTTTCGAAGAATTTCTTTGCTTCTATTATTACCCGCTCCGCATCTGGAAAGACGGAAACGGTTTCATTGCCCGGAAAATGCTCCAGGGCAATCCCGCCATGCCCCCTGCCAGCTACCTTCTCTACCGGTTTCCCATCTGCCGGTCCCTGAACCATGCCCGGCAGGAAAAATTCACGAGGCTTTTTCTAAAGCTGAAGGTGTCGTCCCCGGAATCGTTGCGTCAGAAAGACGACGGCTTGTTCATGAATCTGGTCAGAAAGCTGGCGAAACGGAACCTCTTGCCGTTCATGCAGGTCGATCTCCCGGCATGGATAGGCAGGATCGAACGACTTTCCTTGAAAAAATTCCCAACCATGTGGGGCGGATACCATGATGAATTTTCCCGACATGGAAACATCGTCCCGACTCCCCGGTTCGAACGGATACTAGATCTTGTCGAAGGCTTGAACCCATCATCGGTGCTTGAACTGGCGGGGAACCAGGGAATACTTTCCACTCTCCTTGCCGAGGCGCTGCCCGGCATCCCCGTCATCTGCAGCGATTACGATGAAATCGCGGTTGACGTCATGTACCGGACCACACGGGAAAGAGGCGCAAGGATATCTCCCGCACTGCTCGACTTCATGTACCCGGTGCTGACCCCGACCCGGGAACATCCCCACGACCGGCTCCGATCACAGCTGGTTCTGGCACTGGCGGTGACCCATCATCTCCTGCTTACCGCCTGCCTGAACATAGAAAACGTTCTGCGGACTATCGCATCATATTCTTCGGAATATGTGCTGATCGAGTTCATGCCGCTGGGACTGTTCGATGGGACGAGCACACCGCCGATACCTTCCTGGTACTCCGTCGACTGGTTCCGGTCGAATTTTGCCAAACAGTTTGAATTGCTCCAGGAAGAAACGCTGGAGGAAAACCGCATCCTGTTCGTCGGCAGACTGAGGGGGAAAGCGTGACAGTGGCGTATTCCGGTCCGGCCGGAGAGAAGTGCCCGGTCAGGAGTGTGAGGTTTCCGGTCTCATGAAGATACTGATGCTCTCCACATTTGACGCACGGGGCGGGGCAGCCATTGCCGCCCACCGCCTGCATACGGGTCTGCGCAACCTCGGCATTGATTCGCGGATGCTTGTCCAGGACAAAGGTGGTGACGACCCATTCGTGACCGGGCCGCCCACCCCGCTGCGCCGGGCGCTGTCCGCGTTTCGCCCGATGTTCGACTCGCTGCCGCTCAGATTCTATCCGGAGAGGCAACGGATCACCTTTTCTTCAGCCATGCTCCCGGACCGTATCAGTCGCGAGATCGACAAAATGAACCCCTTGATCGTTCACCTCCATTGGATCGCGGCCGGTTTTCTCCGCATCGAAACATTGGCGAAGCTGGGAAGGCCCTTCGTTTGGACACTCCATGATTCCTGGACTTTTACCGGAGGCTGTCACCTCCCCTTCGACTGCCTGCGCTATCGCGAGGACTGCGGTGCCTGTCCGACACTCGGCTCTTCACGGCAACAGGACCTCAGCCATCGGATCTGGAAACGTAAAAGGAAGGCTTGGGAGAATCTGGACCTGACAGTGATTGCGCCGAGCACTTGGATGGCGGAATGCGCCCGCTCCAGTTCCCTGTTCCGGAACACACGTATCGAGGTAATCCCCAACGGCCTGGACATGAACCGTTTCCGACCTCTCGATCAGGGCACCGCACGGGATTTCCTCTCGCTGCCGCGGGACAAAAAGCTGATCCTGTTTGGCGGGGTACATGCTGCAAGCGATCCGAACAAAGGTTTTCACTACCTGACCGAAGCCTTGGGAGAATTGTCCTCAAGGGGATGGGGAGAAAAGGCGGATGTCCTGGTTTTCGGCTCACCTGAACCGGAAAAGGACCCGGGTTTCGGAATGAAGGGGCATTACCTTGGGCATGTCCATGATGACGTTACGCTTTCGCTGCTCTATTCCGCGGCCGATGTTTTCGTGGCCCCCTCGATTCAGGAGACCCTCTGCAATACCGTAATGGAAGCGGCAGCCTGCGGCACTCCCTCCGTGGCCTTTGCCACCAGCGGCCTGCTCGATGTAATCGAACATGGTAAAACCGGTTACCTGGCAAAGCCATTTGTGCCGGACGACCTGGCACGGGGAATAGAGTGGATCCTGACCGATAACGAGCAACGACGGAACCTCTCGGCCGCAGCGCGTAATAAACTCGTCTCGGAGTTTGCCCTGGAACAGGTTGCGCGCCGCCATGCCGAAATGTACAGGGGAATACTCATACAATGAAATTTTCCATCATCACCATCACCCTGAACAGCCGGAAATATCTTGAGGAAACGATTACAAGCGTCCTGTCCCAGGAACACCAGAATCTCGAATACATTTTCGTCGATGGCGGCTCAACCGACGACACCCTTGAAATCATAAAGAAATACTCCGAGAAAGATCAGCGCATCCGCTGGATTTCCGAACCCGACCGGGGGATTTCCGATGCCATGAACAAAGGGGTTGCGATGGCAACGGGTGATGTCATCGCTCATCTCCATTCCGACGATTCATATCCCGATACCGGAATCCTTTCCGCCGTTGCCCAGCAATTTTCCTCGCATCCCGATGCCCTGTGGCTTACCGGCGGGGAACAAATCATCGATGATACGGGAAAAATCCTGCGGGAAATTCCGGTGCGCAGCTATTCGTACCGCAAGCTGATACGGAGCAACTTCATCCTGCATGCGGCTACCTTCGTCCGACGCACAGCCTTTCATGAGGCGGGCGGTTTCTCCGTCAGTCGAAAATACGCCATGGATTATGACCTCTGGCTGCGTCTCGGAGCATTGGGGGCACCGATCACCGTCGACAGGACATTGGCCTGTTTCCGGTTCCACGGCGGAAGTCTTTCAACCGCGGAAACGGAAAACGCTTTCGCTGAGGAACTGGCCATCAGAAAAGATTTTCTCTGCGGCCGGCCGGTCAGATTTTTCTTTCATTACCTCTATTTCCTGGTAAAAAAAAGACGCAACAGAATGTTCGTGCAACGACTTCTGAACCAATGAGAGAAACCG
>Ga0351906_1065_pt1 | contig 31215 bp, 28 predicted proteins | sample BONcelHT113001E5_FD_206866 | JGI IMG/M metagenome (GOLD analysis project Ga0351906, IMG submission 206866) | Enriched cells from coal bed in the Powder River Basin, Montana, United States - BONCAT cells T11 rep1 HSBNCT.T11.300.1.E5 ... | reverse complement strand
TTTTGCCCCCGGAGCAACCCACGCACCCCACCACGTACCCAAGGAGTGGATTGCGAAATACAAGGGCAAATTTGACCAGGGCTGGGACAAATTGCGTGAAGATACATTGGCGCGGCAGAAAAAGTTGGGTATAGTGCCTCCGGATACGAAACTGGCAGCCAAGCCTGAAGCAATTAAAGATTGGGATAAACTAAGCGCAGATGAGAAAAAACTTTTTGCCCGCCAGATGGAGATATATGCCGCTTTTGGTGAATATGCCGATTTTGAGATCGGCAGGCTGATTCAGGCAATTGACAACATGGGACAATTGGATAACACACTGGTCTTCTACATACCCGGTGACAACGGCGCCAGTGCTGACGGAAGCATGAACGGTCTCTTTAATGAGATGACCTTTTTTAACAAAGTGGAAGAAAATATTTCCGATATTCTGAAGCGCATCGATGATCTGGGAGGGCCTATGACATATGGGCACTACGCCGCCGGTTGGGCAGTTGCCGGAGACACGCCATTTACGTGGACAAAAGCGGTTGCTTCTAATTACGGTGGTACCCGCAACGGCATGGTTATTCGCTGGCCTATGGGAGTCAAGGGCAAAGGCGAGCTTCGTTCCCAGTGGCACCATGTAATAGATGTTGCGCCAACCATTCTTGAGGCTGCGGGTCTGCCCGAGCCGAAACAGGTGGACGGGATCAAGCAGACTCCTATCGAAGGGGTAAGCTTCCTTTATACCCTTAACGATGCCAAGGCAAAAGACCGCCATCTGACCCAGTATTTTGAAATAGTCGGCAATCGCGCCATATACCATGACGGCTGGTTTGCCGGAACTGTGCACAAGGCTGTGTGGGAAAGTGTTCCCCGGGCTTCGCTCGAAAAAGATAAATGGGAATTATATAATACACAGGTTGATTTCAGCCTTTCAAACGACCTGTCAGCAAAGTTTCCGGACAAACTCAAACAGATGCAGGACCTCTTTATGGCCGAAGCGGTAAAATACCGGGTCCTGCCGATTGATGACCGTATCCAGGAACGCATGAACGCAGAGATTGCCGGTCGCCCGGATTTGATGGCCGGCAGGAAATCCCTTACGGTCTACGACGGAATGATCGGGATGTCGGAAAACGTTTTCATCAATGTAAAAAACCAGACCCACACAATCACCGCCCAGGTGCAAATACCCCGTAATGGCGCCAGGGGAGTTATCCTTGCCCAGGGAGGGCGCTTCGGCGGATGGAGCCTATACCTGAAAGAGGGAAAACCGACATTTACCTACAACTGGATGGGTCTCAAACGTTATACTGTTGCCTCCGCAAAGAGTCTTCCTGCCGGAAAAGCAAACATCCGTTACGACTTCGTTTATGACGGCAATGGGTTCGGCAAAGGCGGTTCAGCCAGACTCATGGTTAACAATGAGAAAGTTGCCGAGGGACGCATCGAAAACACCCATGGTTTTGTCTTTTCACCCGACGAAGGGGCTGATGTCGGTCAGGATGGCGAAACCCCGGTAGTGGAAGATTATGGAATTCCCTTGCCCTATAAATTCACCGGCACTATAGACAAAGTCACCATTGATCTCGGGAAAGCGCAGGCAATGGATAAGAAAGAGAGCAACAGACTCCATAAGGAGTTCGTGCTGAAAAAACTGCTGTCAGATTGATGGAATGGACGGCTGCCCACAACATGGAGGGCATCCATGTTGTGGCAAAGCCCATAGGGCCTCTGTGTAACCTCAATTGCGAGTACTGCTTTTATTGCGAGAAGCAGGCCCTCTTCGGCGCAGATGAAGAGTACCGAATGACCGATGAGGTTCTGTCTGCCTTCGTGAGGGGCTACATTACATCCCAGCCCACCCCGGTAGTCGAATTTGTCTGGCAGGGCGGCGAACCTACACTTTTAGGCATAGATTTCTTCCAACGAGCGATGGAATTGCAGAAATCCTTCGCCCACAGTAAAATAATAAGAAATTCCCTGCAAACCAACGGAACTTTGCTCAACGATGATTGGTGCCGTTTCCTGAAAAAACATGATTTCATGGTGGGCATCAGCCTTGACGGGCCGAAAGAGGTCCACGACCGCTACCGCCGCGACCGGCAGGGAAAAGGAACATTCGACCGGGTTATGCGGGGACTCCAGCTTCTCAAGAAGCATAATATTGAATACAACGTCCTCTCCTGTGTTGCCCGTGATACTGCCACGCGTCCCCTTGACGTGTATCGCTTCTTCAAGAATGAGGGGATAGAATTTATCCAGTTCACGCCTATAGTAGAGCGCATAGCCGGTGCATACGAAACCGGCCTCGGTTTGCGCTTTGCCGGTCCGGCACCACCGGATGGGGATGAAGGAGAAACCGGGGTTGTCCCCTGGGCAGTCGTACCTGAGGAGTACGGCGATTTTTTGATCGCCCTTTATGAAGAATGGGTCCGCCATGACGTGGGCAAGGTTTTTATCATGAACTTTGAATGGGCACTTAATGCCTGGATCGGCAACCCTTCTCCGGTCTGCATTCATGCAGAGCGCTGCGGTCGCTCGGTCGTCCTTGAACATAATGGCCATGTCTATGCCTGTGACCATTGCGTGTATCCCCAATATAAGCTCGGGAATATCATCACAGATGCACTGCCGGATATGATTAACAAATCTCTGGAGTCAGGTTTCGGCATGATGAAGGAACGCGCCTTGCCCCGCTGGTGCAGGGAATGCGAAGTTCTGGCAGCCTGCCGGGGAGGCTGCCCTAAGCATCGTTTTGTCCGCTCCTATTATGATGAACCAGGACTCCTCTATCTTTGCGCCGGATACAGGAAGTTTTTTTATCACATCCGCAAATATCTCAGCGTGATGGCCACATTACTGGAAAACGGCCTACCGGCGTCACATGTAATGGACGCGATAAAGGGGCCGCTGGTAATACGACGTAATGAAGGGTAAACCAAAGGCAATTGCACACTACAATAGGTCCTCTACTGTCTCCTATTTTTTTGTTGGCATAAGTATCATCCGGATATTTCTAACTGTAGGATATCCTTGATCCGGCGCGTTTGTTTCGTTAGGTGTCCTTATAAGTCTCAGATTGAGATCGTATAACAGAATCCCCTCCTTATCCGGCGGAATATTTGCGATCAACATCTCGTACGCAGGATGGCGTTTACAGTTTATCCTGCCGGATTCATCCAAACTCTGACATATTGAAAATGGAGACAGTTCATTTGGTACTATGTATTCCGTATTCTCTTTATGTATTGATGCGAAAACTGAAGTATTCCCGTACGAATAGCCGTCGTCATTTGTGCTGTCTTTAGGATTGGCAGAATTTGTAATTGTAAAGAACAGCGGATGTCTTTTTACGATTGATGATGCCTCTCTCATAAATTCCCAGGAAGCCGGGTTGTAGTTTATGTTGACACATATATCCAGGATTCCCAGATTTGACATTTTACGGATTATATATTGGACATCATCAGAAATAAGGTCTGCACATGTGACAACAATAATATTACCATATTTTGTTTTCAGATATGCCACTTTTTCGCCGGTTTTCATTCCATAACCATTTAACGGATTCGTTTCAATTCTGGAGGGTCTTATTTTATCGCCGTTTAACTCCCCATACGGTGTAATAACGACGCTTCTGTTCTTTCTTTCAGAGTCGTAAAATGAACCGCAAATAACTATCATTTCATGCTCTTTTGCTTTTTGTACCAGTATTTCGACTATTTTTTTTCTTGCGGTATCCTCAAAGGCAAGTATGAGTTCAGGGAATATGACAACGTTCGCTTTGTTTTGGATGGAAATCTCCAAAGCCTGCATTATCTTTTGCTCTAACAAAGCTGCTTCTTTGGGGTTGATCTTATATAGCCCGTTTTCTTTGAGCTTTTCAAAATTATATCGTAATTGGCACTGGGCAATTCTGGACCACCACACTCTTAATTCTGGTTTATAATTAAATTCAACTACATCCGGTATGTCTCCCGTAAGAAATTTTCGATCCATGATAACTTGAGAAAATGAATTCCCTACAAGGGCAAGAAAACACATTATTCCAAGTATCACTTTGAGTCCGATCTTCATTTTTTTGCCTCCATAACCGTTATCTCCTTTGAAGCGGAATCATCATAAAATCTCGAATTTCACTCTTTAACGATTTCTATCTCGTTTGATAAAATCATAGTCGGCATTTGTTCAAATGGTCTTTTGCAGAAATCAAATCGAATCCTGTATCGACCCGATTCCAATCCTGCAGGCAGCGTCGCATAAATTGATCGCGACGCCTTCCTGTCGTTGATTAGAATGCACTCTTCTTCGTTTTGGGCTTGAATTATCAGTGTTGTGGCATCATTCTTTCCTTCAATATCCTTGAATAATAGGGCTGTCTTTTGGATTCCGAATTCAAAATCACTTAAGGATGTGAGGAAAAAACGAATCTTTTCGCCTTGCCTGTAACGATCATATTCAGTTGACAGATAGACCTTTCGGTTGAATTCACTTTCCCTGGTACCGGTCTTTGATGTTGCCGCCTCCCAGAAGCGAGGTTTTCCGGAATCAAGGTGGACGGTTTTGCCTCCATAATGGCCGATTCCGCAGCAATTCTCCTTGCGGACGGTTTCCCATATAACCTTACCGTTAACCCCCTCCAGGTAAAAATCTATTGCCATACCGTCCATATGAGTGCTTGTACCGGCCACATTACCACCGGACTTCTTCAATTTCTGGTTATAAGCAGGGCTTCTATAGCCTGAAATGAGATGAATCACTTTACCGGGGGCAATCATGTCGGAAAAATAATCTAATAAAAAGAGAAGCCTTAGAGAGATATGCTCTCCTTTCTGATTATCAGAAAAACTGAATATTATATCGATTTCATTAAGAGCCTTTTCATTCAACATTCCACCGGAATCAAAGAGATTTACCTTTGCTTCCCGTCCATTATGTTCATTCCGTATGTTTATCCTGCCGTCACCCAACCGAAAAAAACGGACAGGGTCAGAAAATGATATACTCAGACAAGGAAAAAATATTATCAGTAAAATAGAAATTAACAAAGATCGGTGCATAGGCAGGAAGTGCAAATATGATATTCTGGAAGCATTCATGAGGTATTATAATAAGCCGCTAAAAGATATGCAATCCAAATAAATGGTGTGAAACATTCGCTTGCAAGGCTGGCGATGGGCCCTTCAGGCACACCGAATCGGGTGGCCGCGGCGGGTAGGACTCTGCCATTGTTGTGGTGAGTAAAAACCACCTCAAAAATGTCAAAGAGAAACCACTATCGTTAGGCTGTCCCAGTAAAATTAATTTCTCTATTTCACTGGGGTTTGATCTGACTCCGATTACAAAATATATTTAGTCAATAAATATCAAAAAGTTATGTATAATATATGCAGAAGATTTTACGAATGAGGTGGATCAGGCCTTCAGATTAAAGGAAGTCACTATTGCGCGCAATGTCTCCAGGAGCAGTAAAAGCTGCAAAGATTTGACCCCTTCTCCCACGATATCGTTATAAATCTTACATTTCCTCAACAAAAAAAGTTCATATTTGCATGGAAGCCACAGGTAATTACGGAGAGGAACTTGCTATCTTTCTTCATGATGCCGGCACTGGTTTCTATTCAACGCAATCCTGTTATGATAGCTTTTTATAACCGCCTAAAAGATAAAGGCAAAAATGGCAAAGTTATTGTTTGTGCGATTATGCGGAAACTGGTTCACGTTATCTTTGGAGTCCTGAAATCAGGAAAAAAGTATGATCCAACCTTTAAGCCAATTTGTGCTTGACAAGAACGGTATCTACAAGGCTGTAAACTGCGTGGCTTCCTAAACGCAAGGATTATCGGGAGAAACGTACTTCTTTGCCCTTACTGGGATAATTATTTTTAGCACCTACGAAGCAGCAACTGTGTGGTTTCGCAGAGGCAAAGATTACCAGTTAAAATGTGCTTCTTTGCCCTTAATGGGATGATTATTTTTGTCGCCTACGAAGCAGCAACTGCGTGGTTTCGTAGAGGCAAGGATTACCGGTTAAAATGTGCTTCTTCGCCCTTACTAAGATGATTATTTTTGTTACCCATAAAGAGTTACCATAATTTCCGGTAAAAGTTGAAGATTTGTGGCCAAAAGCTATAGTGAGTATCTTTTGACCTTATTTGTTTATAATAGCAGCATTATTTAAATATGATAAATGCAAGTAAAAGCTTTAACTAATACATTATTAGCCATCTTTTTCGTCATAAAGCTTTATTGAATCTACATCAAATATATCATGGTTTTTTTAGGACCATCAAACCATATGCAAAAAGCTCCATTTGCAATACCAGACGCGCTCTTTGAATAATCACCAAAGTCTTGAATTGTCATCAAAGGGCTACCGCTCTTTAGAACCACAACATCACCTTTCTTAAACTTTTCCATTGCCTTCTCCTTTGTTGATTTTGATTAAACAACTATTGTTCATTAATATCGCCCATAGCTTCATTGAATACCCTGTCAAGTTGTACTAACAAATCTTGCTGTTTTCGTTGTAATTCCTGTTTTCGTTTATATTTTGGATCGGTAGCAAACATCATCTCTTTATCAAAAGAATCTAATTCGGCTTTGTAATAAGCAAGAAGATAATTAATTGCTGATAGTCTTGCTGATTGGTTCGCTGCTTCTGCCTGCCGTACGAGTGCCTTTTCTGACTTTTCAGAAGCCTCAGCAGATCTTTTCAACTCATTACGTGTAAGTGTAAGCTCTTCCCGCTGAAGTGCAAGCTCTTGTTGCTGGAGAAGAATAGTATAAACAAGGCCAGCAAACGCCAACCCTGAAAACAAACTATTTATTACGCCAAACATGTCGCCAAATTGTCCTCTTGTAGGCCAATCTTTAAAGCAATAATAAAGTGCACCTGCTGAAACCGCTTGAATTAAAAGAATTACTACAACTGATTTTAACACAAATGATAAATTCTTTAGCATGTGTTTCGTTTCTCCTAATTTAATAATAGCAACCCTTTTCTAAAGATTATCTAATTTTCTGACAAAGGAGAATAAATAAATTATTTCGTCTAATCACTCATGAGTTAAATTTTACAGAATTTTTAAGGAATATCAAAATATCAAGAACAATATACCAAATAAAATTATTTTGTTATTCCTGCTCTACCAATTTTCCACCTAAGTAATTATTGTCCTTCAATCCTTTATTAATTTCAAGTAGTAAATTAAGACAAGCTTTATTAAATACGGTTTATAATATTGTATCTCTCAGATTATTATAGATTCTTGCTTTCAGGAAGTTGTTTGTGCCTCAGACAAAAACCCGCGTAGCGTGTATTTCGGGAAGAAAGCAGCGCCTTTGGTAAAAACCGCGCAGCCTCAGCTTCAGGAAGTTATCATTGCTTAAGGCGACAACTGCGCAGTTGTGCATTTCGGGAGGAAAGCAGTACTTCAGGCTAAAACTACGCAGTATCAGCATCATGAAGTTGTCTGTACTCCAACACCTGATCCACGTTGCAGCCGGGAAATCTTCATTGAACTGAGAAAAAGCCGTTTTTCTTATAAAAATATGGGAAATAAAGAAATAATTCTTCATTTCCGCCGGATTCACATGATTCCATATGATGAATTTATTGTTTTTTTAGATAAATATATTAATAAATAAACTTATATCGTGAACAGAATGAGGCTTTTACTGTATCAGCCGCTCTATGAAAGAACTGGAAGATAAACAAGCTTTTAACAAGGATATCAAAAAAGGGGATGTGGCATGACCGCGCAAAAAAACTGAAAGTTCGGATTTTTGTATTTGCCTATGGGAAGCATTATCGTTGAAGAACAGATTCGTTCAAAGATTGATACAACAAGCGAGTCCTTTAAAGCCCTTATGGAATCAATCAGAGACCGGGGTGTTCTTGAACCTGTCCTTGTAACTCCAAAGGATGCCAGATATCTCCTCCTCTGCGGAGAAAGAAGATATCTGGCAGCACAAAAACTCGGCATGGAAACAATCCCCGCAAGAATTGTTAATACGGTTACACAAAAAGATGAAATCCTGGCCATCCAGTTAGTAGAAAACCTCCAGCGGGAGGACTTAAATCCTATAGATCAGGCAAAGGGGATATTGGCATATATTCAGGCAAAACATCCTGGCATGTCAGAGGCGGGAAATGTATACAATGTGGATGAGGTGATGAGCGACTTGGTAAGATACACCCGTAAGCCAGAAACCCTCTCAGAAGAAATCGTTAACACTGTGTTAACGATTTCTGATATCGTTGGGAAATCAATAATGACGCTGCATCGCACGATATCTCTTTTAAAACTGGTTCCCAAAATTCAGGAGGCAATTTCTGCCGGAAAACTGCCTGTTTCTCAGGGCTATCTCTTCGCCGCTAACCTGGGAAGTCCCGACTTTTTTATCATTTTTGATGAAATAATGGAGACTCCAGTAACCAACGCAGTTCTTGAAAAAAAGCTTACCGCCTATAAAAGAAAAAAACACCTGCCCTCGGGTGCTGTAGCCGGGGGCAAGTCAACAGATCAGAAACCTGTGCCTATGAAAATAAAGATTGCAAGTCTACAGTCTATAGAGTCATATTTTCAGAAAAAAGCTGGCATGTATGCTATATCAGACCTTCAGAAGTACCTTGATGAACTGAAAACTTTAACCTCATTAATAGAACAGCAGATTGAAAAAGTGCCTGAAACTGTACCAATAAAACCGATAAAAAAACCTTCTCCGCAGATATAATAGAAATATTTTTTAAAAGAATTTTACTTATAGAATTAGGGAGGGATGCAACAATTTCTATTTTATAATATTTTTCATATTCTGCCTCCGTGAGTCCAATCCATCTCATGGAGGCAGAATATATCGGTTTCAGCTAAAACTTCGGTTTTACGCTTTTTGCCGGCTGCAAGTCAAGACTCGTAATAACTTCAGCATTGTTAACCGCTTCCACAAAGGTCTTCCTTTTGTCGAGAAAGTCAAAGACATCTTCTCTGTCAAAATAAATATGGATGTACTCAACAAAGCCTCCGTACTGATTGCACTGCGAGTGATCCCTGACCGGCCAATATATTCCAATAGCCAATCCTTCGATGTCATCCCTTTTGAGGTCTTCCTTTTTTATATAATACAAATATTTAGGAAAGTAATTGCTAAGCACATGAGAAAATCTTTGCTCTGGCTTTGTGGCTTTTTCATCAAAAGTAATCTCTGATGGCCTGATATTAACCATTATGTAATGAAGTTTTTCATTTTTGTCATCATTCAGTATTGCCAAGCCTAAACCTTCTTTATAAAAATTCACATTGGAACTGTTGAGCCGGGTGTAAATACCTTTCAGTAAAGTCTCATTTTCTGCATAAAGTTTTTTCATCTTAGGATCAGCATATGAGGTTTTCATGCTCTCTGTCTGATTTGTAGCCACATGAATCGGACCGGTAGCACAGGAACAGAGAAAACCTAATAAACACATCAATACCACTTTCTTCATAATCAGCCCCTTCCTCGCAATATTTCTACAATTTCTGTCAGTTCTTCTCTTATCTCATCTAAAACATTCTTTTTGGCAGACATATATTTTTTTGCTCCGTCAATGGTATATTTTCTTTCATAGAGGAGTTTCTTAATAATAAATATAGCATTAAGATCTTTCTTCTTATACAGTCTTTGTCCGGCAGTGCTCTTTAAGGGCTTTATATCCTTGAATTCCTGCTCCCAGTACCTCAATACATGCGGCTTGAGGCCTGTAAGTATACATACCTCTTTTATCCTGTAAAACATCCTGTCAGGGATATTCGACATCATTTTCTTTACTTGCTGTTTATCTCATCTTTTAAAACCTGGCTCAGCCTGTAATTCAGGACTTTCCTCTGGCTTATTTCAATTTCATCCCCGGTCTGCGGGTTTCTTCCTCTTCGTGATCTCTTCTGTTTTATAATAAAATTACCGAATCCTGACACCTTGACATTTTCTCCCTTTGCCAACGTTTCCTTTATAATCTCAAAAAACAAGTCAACAAGATCCGCACATTCACGTTTTGAAAGACCGAGCCTTTCATATACGTTTGTAACTATTTCTGACTTTGTCATATTGTATACCCTCCTTAGTTCCTCAATGTAATTCCATTTATAGCTGTAAGCTCTTGAATAATAATTCTCTGTAAATCATTAACCTCTTCATCTTTTAATGTATCTTTATGAGACTGAAATACTACACGGAATGATATGCTTTTCATTTCTTTTTTAAACATGTCAAAAATTCCGACTGACTGTATTAAGGGCGACACCTTCTTAATCTTATCAATCAGCATAGATACATGTATTTCATCATCCAAATAAAACGAAAAATCTCTTGTTACCTGTGGATATTTTGTCATAGGTTTGAACTTTGGTTCAATTGTACCAGTTTTTAGAATTATGTCAAATCTTAATTCAGCTCCATAAACTTTTTGTTCAATCTCATAGGACTTTAAGACTTCTTCGCTAATTTCCCCTATCCAGCCGATTTTCATACCATCCACCAAAACATCGGCGGCATTGGAAACATTCAAAAAAGGCTCAACAGTTCTTTCAAAGGTAAATTCAAGCCCGAAGCAATTAGCCGAACCTTCCAAAACACCTTTTATATCAAAAAAATCATATTCGTTACATGTATCCCTCCAGAAATACTCTCTCTCCTTTCCGGTTAAGGCAAAACAGACAACAGGGTATTCAAGGGGGAGTCCATCTTCATTCTGAAAAAATACTTTCCCCATCTCATAAAATTTTAAATTTTTTGAGGTTCTATTTAAATTGTATGCAATATTCTTTAGCAAACCTGCCGCAACGAACGTTCTCATTGACTCATACTCTTTAGAAATGGGGTTCAAAATATTCACGCATGAAGTTCTTTGATCATCAGGCAAAATTAAAAAATTGTCTATATCTTTCTTACAGAAAAAAGCGAAATTTATTACTTCATAAAAACCGGCTGATTTCAAGTAATCTTTCATGAGAAAATAATATCGATCTTTTATGTCCCATTTCAAGGGCTTGGGAGCTGAAACAGGCATTGTTGCAGGTATGGAATCATAACCGGATATGCGCGCTATTTCTTCAATTATATCTATATATTCATTTATGTCATGCCTGAAGCAAGGCACTGAAACAAAAAAACCGCTTTCTTCTTCTTTCACTACAGGCAAATCTATTGATTCTAAAGCATTTACAATATCATGGTGCTCAATTGCCAATCCGAGAATATCATTTATTTTCCCGAAGCTTACAAAAATCTGCCTTGCTGCCTTCCTTTCATGTATTTCACATTTTCCGCCTGCAATCACTCCACCGGAGAGCTTGTTCATCAGGAAAGCTGCTCTCTTTCCGGCAAAATCAACATTATCAATATCAATTCCTTTTTCAAACCTCGATGAAGCTTCTGATTTCAAACCCAATCTTCTCGCTGTTTTCCTTATAAACAAGGGATTGAAAAAAGCGCTTTCAAGTGCAACGTCAGTTGTGTCAAGGGCAATCTCGGAATTCTCGCCTCCCATTATACCTGCAATCGCAACAGGGCCCTCACCGTCACATATAAGCATATCCCCGTTTTCAAGCTTTCTGTCTGCTCCGTCAAGTGTCCGAAAAATGGTCTCCGATTCAATAAGTTTCACTATTATTTTTTTATTTCTAATCTTTCGATAGTCAAATGCATGAAGCGGCTGTCCAAGTTCCAGCATCACATAATTGGTAACATCAACAATTGAGTTTATGGGCCTCATCCCGCATTTTATTATCCTGCTTCTCATCCAGTAAGGTGATTTATTTATCGTAATACCCTTCAGCATTAATAGTACATATCTGGGACATCCATCAAGACTCTGAATTTCAAGCGAAACATCGTCATTCAAATCTATTTTTTCATCTGCAATATATTCAAAGAGGGGCATCTTCGCCTTTTGGTTCAGTATGCTTCCCATTTCCCTTGCAATTCCGAAAACAGATGAGCAATCGCCTCTGTTTGGCGGCACATTTATATCAAAAATAAAGTCGCTGAAACCTTCAATATCTTTGAGCTGTTTACCTGCCTGAAGATTGTTATCTAAAATAAATATGCCGCTGTGATCGTCAGAAAGGCCGAGTTCTTTTTCTGAGCAGAGCATGCCCGGAGAAGATATTCCCTTTATCTCTTTTTCCTCTAAAACCGTTCCATCTGCAAGGCATGCGCCGATCATCCCTAATGGCACATTATCTCCTGCGTTAACATTCTTAGCGCCGCATACGATTGACAGGACATCCCCACCGACATCTACTTTACAGAGGGACAAATTGTCTGCAAAGGGATGTTTCTCTACAGCCAGGATATTTCCAACAATCACATTGTCAAAAGCAGGTTTATATTCCTCCAATGACTCAACCTCAAGACCACGCATGGTAAGTCTTTTGGCAAGTTCATATGGGTCCATATCCATAACAACAAATTCTTTTAGCCATTCATAGGGGACTTTCAAGACATTACCTCAGAATTGTGAAAGGAATCGTATATCATTATAATAAAACTGTCTTATATCATCTATGCCGAATTTAAGCATTGCAATTCTTTCTACACCCATGCCGAAAGCAAAACCGGCGACTTCTTCAGGATCATAACCGACAATCCTGAAAACCTGTGGATGTACCATACCCGAACCCAGTATTTCAAGCCAGCCGGTATCTTTACAAACCCTGCAACCGGTGCCTCCGCATATCACACACCCGATATCTACTTCAGCGGAAGGTTCCGTAAAAGGAAAGTAGCTCGGTCTGAACCTTAAAGGCGTTTTGCTGCCGAACATCTCCTGTATAAAAATGCTCAATATTCCTTTTAGATCTGAAAACCTTATGTGTTTATCCACCATAAGTCCTTCAACCTGATGAAACATGGGTGTATGCGAGACATCACTGTCGCACCTGTAAACAGCCCCGGGCGCTATAATCTTCACCGGCGGCAACTGGGATTCCATAGTTCTTATCTGAACCGGCGATGTGTGTGTCCTTAAAACAACACCTTTTTTAATATAAAAAGTATCCTGCATATCCCTTGCCGGATGATCCTTCGGAATATTCAAGGCTTCAAAGTTATAATAATCTATTTCAATATCAGGACCTTCAGCAACAGAAAAGCCCAATGTAGAAAATATTTTTATGATTTCATCCATTACCTGGCTGACAGGGTGTTTTTTGCCGATAACAGGATGTTTGCCCGGCATCGTAAAATCAATTCGTGACGCAAGGTCTTTTTTTCGTTTTTCTTCAGCTTCAAAATGATCTTTTAAATCCTTTAAACTGTTTTCCGCCCACTTCTTGAGTTCGTTTATCTCTCTGCCGAAGATCTTTTTCTCATCATTATTCAACGTCTTTATACTATCGATCAATTCAGAAAAAAGACCTTTTCTGCCGATAAGAGAAATCTTTGCATTATTCAATTCATCAACAGTCTTTATGGAAGAGATTTCACTCTCAATTTTATTTTTAAATTCCTGTATGTCCATCTTAAACCATATACAAGCAGTATTTTACGGGCTACAGATTGAAATCAGAAGTTCGAAGCCCAAATTTATTTTGCAATATAACCAGTAGTTTATTGAACCATCACTTGCTTTACTTTAGTCACAACATTCTCAAACCCTGAAGGGTCATTGACCGCCATTTCTGCAAGAGATTTTCTGTTTAAAGATATATTGGCCGCTTTTAACCCATTGATAAACCTGTTGTAAGGTATTCCATAGGATCTGCATGCAGCATTTATTCTTGCTATCCATAATGACCTGAAATCTCTCTTTTTCTGTCTCCTGTCACGGTAAGCATAGGTCAGCGCCTTAAACACTGCACGTTTTGCTACGCTGTATGTTGTGCGCCTGCTCGCATTCATACCTCTTGCGAGTTTCAAAATCTTTTTTCTTCTTCTCCTTGCTTTTACTCCTCTTTTTGCCCTGGGCATCTCTCTACACCTCTTTCATTATTATAAATAAGGTACTAACGATTTTATTCTCTTAATATCAGCAGGATGAACAGTATCGGACTTGGACAGTCTTCTTTTCTCCTTTGGTGATTTAGAAGAAAGAAGATGGCTGTGGTATGCCTTGGCCCTTTTTATCTTCCCCTTTGCAGTTACCTTTACTCTTTTTGCCAATCCCCTGTGGGATTTCAGCTTTGGCATAATCAGCCTCCTTTACAGTGGAGCAAATACCATAACGATATTCCTACCATCAAATTTTGGTTTTTGTTCAGGTTCACCTACATCTTTTATCTCTTCTATTATTCTCTGGGCAAGCTTTTCTCCAATGTCTGTACGGAAGACCTCTCTTCCTTTAAACATGATTATAATCTTCACTTTACAATCTTCACCCAGAAAATCTCTAACATGCTTAATCTTAAACATAAGGTCGTGTTCATCAATCTTCAGACCCAATTTCATTTCTTTGAGCTGAACGACACTCTGTTTTTTCTTTGCTTCCTGCAACTTTTTTGCAATCTGGTACTTATATTTTCCGTAATCCATAATCTTGCAGACAGGAGGAACAGTTTTAGGGGAAACCTCTACCAGGTCAACTCCTTGTTCTTTTGCCATCCTGAGCGCTTCAGACGTTTGGACAATACCAAGTTGCGTTCCGGCTTCATCGATTAATCTTACCTCTTTTGCCTTTATCCGCTCGTTAATATTTATATCTTTTACACCACTATCCTTTCCTATAAAAGCTCACCTCCTGGAAATATTATCTTCTCTAACCCTCTTAATAAAATCCTCTAACCCTATGTCCTTTAATTCACTGCCGTCTCTTACCCTTACGGTAATTGTATTTGATTCCATTTCTTTCTTGCCCGATATTACCATATAAGGAACTTTCTTTACTATTGCTTCCCGTATCTTTAACCCGAGCTTCTCATTTCTCACATCAAGCTCAGCTCTTATATCATGGTTCACTAATGTTTCGTAAATCATTTTAACATATTCCGACTGTTCATCGGTAATATTCATTATTATTACCTGTACCGGAGAAAGCCATACAGGGAATTTCCCCCCATAATGCTCAATAAGCACACCGATAAATCTTTCAATAGCGCCGAGAATAACTCTATGCAGCATAACAGGTCTTTTTCGCATACCGTCACTGTCGACATAGTGAAGATCAAACCTTTCAGGCAAGGCAAAATCGCATTGAATTGTAGCGCACTGCCACTTTCTCCCGATGGCATCCTTAAGCTTGACATCAATTTTAGGTCCGTAGAAAGCTCCGTCACCCTCATTTAAATCAAAAGGAATCTCCTGCGCTTCCAGAACTTCTTTTAATATTGTTTCAGCCTTATTCCAGTCTTCCAAAGCACCGATAAATTTTTCAGGTCTTGTGCTTATCTCCATTTCATATTCAAAATTGAAGATTTTCATGGTATCGCGTATAAAGTTTATAATATTCAGTATTTCCTGATGAAGTTGATCCTGCCGCAGGAATATATGAGCATCATCCTGAGTAAATTCTCTCACTCTGAGCAACCCGTGCAATACCCCTGATTTTTCATGTCTCGACACTGTGCCAAGCTCAAAATATCGAATAGGCAGGTCCCGGTAACTACGAATATCAGATTTATATACCATAATATGTGCCAGACAATTCATGGGCTTGATCCCGTAATCAACATCATCTACCTTGGTAAAATACATATTTTCTCTATAGTTTTCATAATGTCCGGACTTCTTCCACATATCCATCTTAAGGATATGGGGCCCGTAAACAAACTGATAACCTCTCTTCAAATGTTCCTTTCTCTCAAAATCTTCAAGAAGGTACCGCAATAAAGCACCATTGGGATGGTATATTACAAAACCTGCGCCTACCTCGTCGGTTATGCTGTAAAGATCAAGCTCTTTTCCAAGCCTTCTGTGGTCTCTCTTTTTTATCTCTTCAAGAAATTGAGTGTATTCATTTAAGGATTTCTCATCAGCAAAGGCTGTCCCATAAATTCTTGTAAGCATTTTGTTCTTTTCATCTCCCCGCCAGTATGCACCGGCAAGGCTGAGCAGCTTAAATGCCTTTATTTTGCCTGTTGTCTGCAAATGCGGCCCTCTGCACATATCTGTAAAATCTTCCTGAGTATAAATGCTTACCTCATCATCATCAATATTTTCCAGTAACTCAATCTTGTATATCTCACCCTGTTTCTTAAACATCTCCAGGGCTTCTTCTTTTTTTATTATTCTTCTCTCGATAGGAATGTCTCTTTTTGCAATTTCCTTCATTCGCACTTCAATTTTTATCAGATCATCTTCGGTAAAGCCCGGACCGTAATCAAAATCATAATAAAATCCTGTATCTATTGACGGGCCGATAGCAACCTTCACATCAGGGAAAAGCTGCTTAACGGCATGAGCCATCAGATGGGAAGTGCTGTGCCTCAACATATCAAGCGCTTCTTTTTTTTTCTGTTCTTTTTCTGTTAATATTCCTTTCATATCAGCACCATAAAACATTAATTAAATTGAGAGATATTATTAACATTTTGTCTTTTCCTTGTCAATTCTTATAGTTAATAATGAAGCAACAATTTTTACATGATTTAACTATGGATCAAATGTGCTCTTTATATCAAAAATGATTGACAAATTTATATATTTCATATTAAATGTTTGTGAAATAATTATCAAATGACTTAGAAAAGGAGCGGAGTATGAAAGATGCGGTAATAGTTTCGTGTGCAAGGACAGCAATAGGTCAATTCGGTCAGTCACTGAAAGATGTACCTGTTGTAGAGCTTGGCGGCATTGCAATTAAAGAAGCGGTAAAAAGGGCAGGAATCAGGCCGTCAAAAAGCAAAGACAAGGATTTTGCGCCAGATATTTTTGGAGGAAAAACCGAAACAGATCTTGAAGCAAAGTACTATGATTTCGACAACAGCCTGAAAGAAGTGGAAATTGATGAAGTTATCATGGGTAATGTACTTCAGGGTGGATTAGGCCAGAATTCAGGAAGGCAGGCAAGTATACGCGGTGGAATGCCGAAAGAAACACCGGCATATACACTTAACAAGGTATGCTCCTCCGGGTTAAGAACAATTATTAATGGTATACGGTCTGTTGAATGTGGAGACAACGAAGTTGTGGTTGCAGGCGGAATGGAAAACATGAGCCTTGCACCATACGCTATGCCTTCTTTGCGTACCGGCGCCAGAATGTTTGACACAAAGGCAATTGACCTTATGGTCCTCGATGGTGTATGGGAAATTTTCTACGGATATCACATGGGTATGACAGCAGAAAATATCGCTGAAAAATTCGGCATCACCAGAGAAGAGCAGGACGCATTCAGTCTTGTCAGTCATCAGAGGGCAATGAAGGCCATTAAAGAAGGCTTGTTTAAGGATGAAATTGTCCCCGTTGTAATTCCTCAGAAAAAAGGCGACCCCATTATCTTTGCCACTGACGAAAGACCGATGGACACAACTATGGAAAAAATGGCGAAGATTCCCACAGCATTTAAGAAAGGCGGAACAGTTACTGCAGGAAACGCATCAGGTCTCAATGATGCAGCTTCAGCAGTAGTAATAATGTCACGGGATAAGGCAAATGCACTTGGCATTAAACCTATGGGTAAAATGCTGTCATGGGCAACAGGCGGCGTAGATCCTCAGTACATGGGACTCGGACCGGTTCCGGCAGTACGTAAAGCCTTAAAAAAAGCAGGCCTGACACTTGACCAGATTGACCTTATCGAGTTGAATGAAGCCTTTTCAGTCCAGGCACTTTCCTGCATGAGAGAGCTGAAAGTCAATCCTGATAAATGCAACATGTTCGGCGGCGGAATTTCCCTTGGTCATCCAATCGGATGCACAGGCGCAAGGCTCGTTACAACAGCCATGTATCAGATGAAAAGGCTTGGGCTGCGTTACGGATTGGTATCGATGTGTATCGGTGGCGGTATGGGATTGGCAGCGATTTTCGAGTGTGAAGGGTAATGGCCATGGAATATAAAAACTTAATAATTGATATAAATGACGGCATTGCAATTGTTAAGATAAACAGACCGAAAGCTTTGAACGCCCTGAACTCTGAGACGGTAAATGATATAAAACTGGCAAGTGAATCATTAAATGAAAATAAAGATGTAAAAGTTGTTGTTCTTACCGGAGAAGGTGATAAAGCATTTATTGCAGGCGCTGATATTCTTGAGATGAAACCAATGAATGCCCTGGAGGGTATGGCTTTTTCCCATAAGGGTCATGAAGCGTTTTCCAGGCTGGAGAATATGAGCAAACCTGTTATTGCTGCTGTAAACGGATACGCCCTTGGCGGAGGGTTTGAAGTAGCGCTCGCCTGTGATTTTATTTATGCTTCTGATAAAGCCAAAGTAGGTTTCCCCGAAACAACACTGGGAATATTCCCCGGTTTCGGAGGGACACAAAGAGCTGCAAAACTCATTGGATTGGCAAAAACAAAAGAGCTGATTTTCACCGGCAAAACAATCTCAGCACAGGAAGCCTATGAAATGGGTCTTGTGAATAAGGTCGTTCCCCATGAGGAATTAATGAAGGAGGTGATGGCTCTCGCAGAAAAAATCAAAGCAAACGGTCCCATCTCTATGGGCCTTGCAAAGGAATGTATAAACAAAAGTTTATTCCTTGATATGGACTCTGCATTGATGCTGGAATCAAAAGACTTTGGCTTGTGTTTCAGCACAAATGATCAGAAAGAAGGCATGACAGCATTTGTTGAAAAAAGAAAAGCCACCTTTACAGGTGAATAATACAAAATAAAAGGAGGATACTGTGAAGATCGTTGCGTGTATAAAACAGGTTCCTGATACAGAAGCTGAAATCAAGTGGGATATACCGAAGGGCGCACTTAAGAGAGATAGTATTGATACAATTACAAACCCCTTTGATGAATTTGCTCTTGAAGAAGCATTGCTCACAAAGGAAAATTATGATGGAGATGTCGTTGCCATCACAATGGGTCCGGAAAAAGCGGATGATGTATTAAGGAATGCCCTTGCATTAACTGTAAGTGAAGTATATCGTCTGACTGATGATGCATTTGCAGGATCAGACACATTTGGAACGGCATCAGTACTTGCTGCCGCGATTAAGAAAATAGGCGACGCAGATGTTATATTCTGCGGAAAACAGTCAACTGACGGCAGCACAGGTGTTGTCGGCGCAGAAATAGCTTCAATTCTCGGATATAGTCCCTTAACATTTGTATCAAAAATTCGGCAGATTGATGCAGCAAACAAAAAAATAGTCGTTGAAAGAGTTGTTGAAGGCGGCGTTGAGGTTATCGAGGCAAAATTACCGGCTATAGTCTCTGTTATTAAAGGTATTAACGAACCTCGTCTCCCGAATCTCATGGGTATCAGAAAGGCTGCAAAGGTTGCTATACCTGTGTGGAATGCAGACGACTTGGGCATTGATAAAGGAAAAGTCGGGACAGCAGGTTGCTCTACAAAAGTTGTAGAGATTACCGTACCGCCTCCAAGAGGAGCTGGAGAAATCCTTAAGGGTGAATTGGAAGAAGTTGTTAATATCGTGACTGACAAACTTATTGATATGAAAGTCATAAAATAACCGGGAGGAGGGAAAAAATGGCTAACGATGTATGGGTATATATAGAACATAAGGGCGGCAACATTTCACCAATGTCCTTTGAATTGCTGGGCATTGGGAAAACATTAGCCAACGATCTTGGCTCAAACGTCTGCGCCTTTGCAATCGGCGAAAACGTTGGAGATATTGCCAATGAAGCATTCAGCTACGGCGCGACAAAGATGTACGCTGTTGAAGGCGAGGTTTTTAAAAGCTTCAGATCTGAAGCTTATGCAAAAGCAGCAACATTTCTGCTTGACAAATATAAACCTGAAGTAGCACTTTTCAGAGCAACTACACAGGGCACTGATGTTGCGGCAGCCAGCGCGGCTCAGCTTGGTTTCGGACTTTGCACGGACAGTATTGGCCTTCAGATAGACGGCGGTCAGATAAAAATGACAAGGGCTGCCTTTGGCGGCAATTATACCGTTACCGTAGTAAATGAAAAGGCAAAACCGCAGATTGCAACAGTAAGACCAAAAGCCTTTGCAATGCCTGAAAAGGATGCTTCAAAGTCAGGCGAAGTAGTCAAAGAATCCTTTTCTGTTGCAGAAGGTGATTTGAATACCAAAGTGCTTGAGTTTTTACAGTCCGAAGTTACGATAAACCTTGTTGAAGCAGACATTATCGTATCCGGGGGCAGAGGACTTGGAAGCGAAGATGGATTTAAAATGATGAAAGAACTTGCAGATATGATTGGCGGCGCAGTGGGCGCATCCCGCGCAGCCGTTGATTCAGGCTGGATATCTCAGGAACAGCAGGTGGGACAGACAGGCAAAACAGTAAAACCAAAAATCTATATTGCCTGCGGAATATCAGGCGCTATTCAGCATCTTGCAGGTATGAGAACTGCTGATTGCATTGTGGCAGTCAATAAAGACCCCGAAGCGCCTATTTTCAAGAATGCAACATATGGAATTGTTGGCGATTATAAGCAGGTTGTACCAAAGTTGGTAGAAACATTGAAAGCAAAATTAAATAAGTAAAAAACTGTTATAACTAATAAAAAAAGGGAGCTATCATGCTCCCTTTTTTTATTAGTTATTTATTCATCCTGTCATACCGGGTTGCATTCCATACGGTTTTGAGTGTATCTTATACCTCAAATACTATGAAGGCCATTGAATACTGTATTGAATGCCTCACGAAGCTTGCAGAGAAAACCCTGCAACTGTCATCCGGTTATGATAGAAATTCTTTTTCACAATGCTGCGCTATAATTGATAAACTATTTTATGAAGGAAAAACTCCTCCGGAAATTGCGAATGAATTACATAAACATATTAAAAAAATAACAGAGGTTTATGATCCCTATGTTTTTTTAAAAGAGAAGGAATTACGCAAAGCAAAGAAGGCTTTTGAACAATTGGCAGACGGTTTTTCCGATTCCCTGGAAGGAGTAATCAAATTGTCAGCTCTGGGAAATTCCCTGGATTTTTTTACAGATGATACCTGCGGCTTTAACATGAAGGGGTTTAAATTTTCCGGCGATATAGATAAAATAGAAAACGAGATTTATATTAAAGAAAATATTTTAATACTTGGAGATAATATTGGTGATTTTATTTTTGACATGCCTCTTGTAGATTTTCTCGAAGATAGAGGAAAGCATGTGTATTATGCCGTAAAAGAACATCCTGTACAAAATGACCTGTCCATGCCGGACGTGTTTAAGTTTGAATTTGTAAAGATGTTTGATAATATTATATCTACTTGTACTGATGAAGTGGGGATTAGGCTCGAGACAATGGAAGGAAAGATAAAAGATTTGTGGGAGGCAAACTCAGTGGTTATTGCCAAAGGCATGGGCAACTATGAAACAATCTCTGAATATCATTCTGAAAGACCTGTTATTCATATTATGAAGGTAAAATGTCCTGCCGTTGCAGCATCATCGGGTTATGAGATGGGGACTTATATAGCTGAACTATATTGAAATTAATGATTAACAATTTAAAATTGATTTGCAAAACAAATCGTGAATAGGTGGTGAGGCATATGGGAGCAAAAAAAGATTATTACGAAACCCTTGGAGTTGCAAAAACCGCATCTGGAGAGGAAATAAAGAAGGCCTACAGAAAGCTCGCAATGAAATATCACCCGGACAGGAATCCGGGGAACAAAGGCGCTGAAGAGAAATTCAAGGAAATCAGTGAGGCCTATGCAGTGTTGAGCGATTCAAAAAAAAGGAGCCAATACGACACTCTCGGGATGGGCGGTTTCCAGCAAAGCCATTCGGAAGAGGATATTTTCAGGGGATTCAATATGGGAGATCTTTTTAAAGATCTCGGCTTCGGCGGTGGAGATGTCTTCAGTACTATTTTCGGCAAGCAGGGAAGGAGGGGCGGAAGGCAGAGATACCAGACCCAGGATTTTGGCGACTACATTACCAGAGAACAGGAGCCTTCAAGAAATTTAGATCTCCACTATGAACTGGAAATTCCTTTCATGGATGCTATACATGGAAGCGAAAAGAGAATTTCCTTTACAACCCAGCATGGTTCAGAAGATGTGAATGTAAAGATTCCGCAAGGCATTTCTACAGGGAAGAAACTTAGACTTCAGGGGAAAGGCGGGGAAGACCCGTATACGGGTAAAAGAGGCGATCTTTTCGTTACAATAAAGATTGGGGAACACCCTGTGTTTAAAAGACTGGGCAGTGATCTTTACGTAACCAAGGAGATAAAGCTTACCGATGCGTTACTTGGTACAAATGTCGAGGTTCCTTCCATCAACGGCCCAAAACGGGTAACAATCCCACCCGGCATTAAAAGCCATTCCAAGGTACGGCTCAAAGGTCTCGGCGTACCTGACTTGAATAAAGACAGCGCCGGAGACCAGTATGTGGAAATAATCATTGATATACCAAAGAAGTTAACGGACAAACAAAAGTTGCTTTTTGAGGAATTGAGGAAGGAAGGAATTTAATGCTGCCAAGGAGGCATATCCTCGATGTAATGGAGTTTGTAAAAGATAAAGAGGATATTCTCGCAATGTCCACAATTACCCTTGCTATTGATGCAATAAAGTACATGGAGCCCGAATTCAGGCGTGACCACCTTGTCGAAGCCCTGGAGTTAAATGAATTCATATGTTTCATGTTTCCCCTCAAAAGACCTCAAAACAGGTCATTATTATTTCATATTGTATCGGATTTACTTGGTCTTCTTCTTTACGGAGTACCAAAAAAAAGCAGGAAGGCTCTTGGGACTTTGGAGTCGATTAATTACTCGGAAAAAAATATGGAACCTTATCCTATTATTGAGGTATGGGATGCCCTGAAAAATAAGGTTTACTCAAAAAAGCATGGAGCTGTAAGCATAATAGACGGTTTTGTTAAAAAAATAAGGATCGAAATGGATATTATTGAAAGACATCCCTATGCAGAAGAAGTTTTCTATAAATCAAGGGAATGTATGTCGGAATGGCTTCCATCTTTATCAAAATATTATGATAAACGCGCTAAAACAATTAAAAATACATATGAGAAATGGTGGTCCCTGTGGCTTTGTAATGAAGATAAGGACCGTTTATTATCAGACATGATAGACCGACTGCATGTACAGGCGGAAACAGAGTATGGCGTTACTATTGATAAAGAAAGCATCTACTCGTCAATAAGCCTCGAAAAGGATACAAACAGAAAAGAAAACGAACAATTTTCAATATTATATAAACAAGGCATAAATTTATTGTTAAAAATTTAGCAAGCGGTATTGACAAAAGGTCTTCATATTCTTATATTATTTTTAGCAATCATTCGTGGCAATTGCCAAAATCAAATTTTATGAAGGGAGTGTGGTACAATGAAGATTAAACCATTGCAGGACAGGGTCCTTATTAAGCGGATCGAGGAAGAGGAAAAAACAAAAGGGGGTATTATCATCCCGGATGCAGCAAAAGAGAAGCCTCAAGAAGGTAAGGTTGTAGCGGTAGGCGACGGCAAAACATTAGAGAACGGTACAAAGGCCCCTCTGACAGTAAAAGTCGGCGACAAGATACTTTTCGGCAAATACTCAGGTACGGAAATTAAAGTCGATGGTGAAGAACATCTGATCTTAAGAGAAGATGATATTCTTGCTATTGTAAAAGATTAAGAAAGGAGAAAACACAGATGGCAAAAGAGATTAGATATGATCAGGCTGTAAGGGAGTCGCTTCTAAAGGGTGTTAATGCTCTTGCAGATGCAGTGAGGGTGACACTTGGACCTAAGGGTAGAAATGTAATATTAGATAGGTCTTTCGGGTCCCCCACAGTTACAAAAGACGGCGTTACCGTTGCAAAAGAGATCGAGCTTGAAGACAAATTCGAGAATATGGGCGCCCAGATGGTAAAAGAAGTTGCAAGCAAGACAAGCGATGTAGCAGGCGACGGTACAACTACCGCGACTGTCCTCGCCCAGGCAATATACCGGGAAGGAGCAAAACTTGTGGCAGCAGGCCATAACCCGATGGAATTGAAAAGAGGCATTGAAAAAGCTGTAGTAGTAATTATTGAAGAACTGAAGAAGATATCCAAACCCACCCAGGATCAGAAAGAAATTGCTCAGGTAGGAACTATCTCTGCAAATAATGATGAAGAGATTGGCAGGATTATAGCCGAGGCCATGGAGAAGGTTGGAAAAGAAGGAGTAATCACCGTAGAAGAAGCAAAGGGGATGGAGACTACTCTCGAAATCGTTGAAGGTATGCAGTTTGATAAAGGCTATATATCTCCGTATTTTGTAACAAATCCCGAGAAGATGGAAGTTGTTATGGATGATCCGGCAATCCTCATTAATGAGAAGAAAATAAGCGCCATGAAGGATCTCCTTCCTATCCTTGAACAGGTTGCAAAGATGGGGAAACCCCTTATGATCATCTCCGAGGATATTGAAGGTGAAGCCCTTGCAACATTAGTTGTAAACAAACTGAGAGGTTCATTGAAGGTTGTTGCCGTTAAAGCCCCCGGCTTCGGTGACAGGAGAAAAGCGATGCTTGAAGACATTGCAATTCTTACCGGTGGACAGATGATATCCGAAGAACTTGGCATCAAACTTGATACGATTTCCTTGAAAGACCTCGGTTCTGCAAAACGTATAGTTATCGACAAAGACAATACAACAATAGTCGATGGCGCTGGCGACAGAAAAGAGATTGAAGGAAGAGTAAAACAGATAAGAGCACAGATTGAAGAGACAACCTCTGATTACGACAGGGAAAAACTTCAGGAAAGACTGGCAAAGCTTGTCGGCGGAGTAGCTGTTATTAATGTAGGCGCTGCAACAGAAACAGAAATGAAAGAAAAGAAAGCCCGCGTAGAAGATGCACTTCATGCAACAAAAGCAGCGGTAGAAGAAGGTATCGTACCGGGCGGCGGCGTTGCATATCTGAGATGCCTCCCGAAACTTGATAAACTTAAAGTTGAAGAAGGAGCACAGGAATTCGGCGTAAAAATCGTAAAGAAAGCACTTGAAGAACCGTTAAGATGGATTGCAAATAATGCAGGACATGATGGTTCGATCATAATCGAGAAAGTAAAGAATGGTAAGGGCAGCTTTGGTTTTGATGCAGCTAAAGAGATTTATGTTGATGATATGATGGCAGTAGGCATTATAGACCCGACAAAAGTAACAAGATCAGCTTTACAGAATGCTGCATCTGTAGCATCCTTGATGCTTACAACCGATGCAATGATTGCTGATAAACCTAAAGATAAAGGTTCTATGCCTATGATGCCTCCAGGCGGTATGGGCGGTATGGGCGGTATGGGTGATATGTATTAAAACATGTGAGGGGACTTTTTCAAGTCCCCTCTTTTTTTGAGCTCATTCGTCAAATTCCCCGCATTTTGCAGCAAAAATCTAATTAGTTGCCGATCAATTTATACTTCTTCATACCGGTTTATTTTGCCATAACCTGTAGTGACACCTCACCTGTCCTACCTTTTGTATATCCGTACACGGATTTGCATACAGGGATGTCATCATAATTTTTCAGCTCTGTTGCTATGTCTATTATCCTTTTATATGTGAAGCCAAGTTCAAGCGATTTTTTGATAAATATTTCAAGCAAGGCCGACCATTTGTTTCCTTCCAGTTCCGTATGGATAGTAAGTATATTGAGACCGCCCGTCGTCGTCAGGGTATTTAAGTAAAATTCGCTAAGAGAAGTGATTTCATTGCCTTCAATGCCTACAACCTCATCAAGGGTTGGGAGCGTAGTCGGAATCTCGAGAATCCTAAATGATTCATTGCCCATTTCAGGATAAAACGGTGATACTCCCCGGGCATTGCTTGTATAAACGAAATTGTTTTCTTCAAAAAATCTTAACGAATGAGTGTTAATCATCCATCCCGGCGCGGCAAAAGATTTAGGGTTCTTTTTTGTTATATCCCGGTATACATCAAAGGCTTTACGCAATACTTCTTCAGTTTTTTCTTTGTTAAGATGTTTTATGTGGTCATGCCAGTACACATGGTCATAACCGTGTATCCCCAATTCATGCCCTTCGTCCATAATTTTGTGAAGCAGATTTATATTCTTCCTCGCTATCTCAGGCCCCGGCAACAGCAATCCATAAAGCAGTGTTTTTATACCGTATGTATTGACAACGCCCACCCTGCCGGTATTTTTTAAAAAACCTTTTCTTTTAAAAACCCTTTTTATTGTCCAGCCTGTATCGTCTTTGCCCATAGGAACAAAAAAACTTGCATTAATATTATATTTTTTGAAAAGTTCCAGTAAAACAGGAACTCCTTTTCTCATACCTCTATAAGTATCTACATCAACCTTGATTCCTATTATATTATTCAAGTTTAATCTCCTTGTTAGCGTTTATACCCCGCGTTTTTCATTAAGTAGCTGTCATTGCATTTTTTATGCGTTATTGCAACGGTCCAGTTTAAGTTACTCAGAAGAATCAGCCAAAGTCAAGCCATGCAAAACCATGTCTTATTTGTTTCAATCTTCAACATTGTCTTTGTCGTATTTTATGGCATTAAATCCTGTCATATTATAAAATGTGAGATAATTAAACGATTTATTTACACTAAGAGGAGATAACCATGAAACGTTTTGCATCTTTAGCAGCAACAGTAGTTTTCATCCTTGTATCTGCAGCGTATGCTTTTGCTCAGACGAAAGGAGGGGGCTGGCAGCTATATTATTCCAATGAATCCGGAAACAAGTATTACTATGATAAAGGGAGTATGGAGTCTCCACAGAAGGGCATTTATAAAGTATGGCAAAAAATTACCGAAACAATTCGAGAAGGAGATGAGCAGGATAATTTCAAGATACATCTTCAAATTAATTGCCGGGCGAAAATCTACGAGGTGTTATCCTACATTGAATATGACGCCACGGGCGAGAAAGCACTGAACGCTCAGGAATATAAAGAAAATCCGCCTAAAAACAGCCTTCAACTCGGGTCGAGGATGGGGGCTCTATACGAAAATATTTGTCCGTAATGGATAGAGGTCGTTCTCATTCTTATTCCTTTTATTGTCAACAATTAAACAATCCTGAAGCATTAAATATCCCCGAGCATACACTCAGAGATATTTAATGCTTTTCCCTTTAACTACATTTCTTTTCCGCGTTTTCAATCATCAGTCTTGAAATAGCATGGGCAAAGGCAGTCGGGTCTTTCGGTCTTGAACCTTCAAGCACAAGCGCCTGATCATAGATAAGTTTTATATATTCCTGAAGGGTATTGTCGGTTTTGTCCTTTTCAAAAAGATCGTTTATTGCCGTCAGGAGATGATGTTCCGGATTTATTTCAAGAACTGGTTTTCTTTCAGGCACATCCTGACCCATGGATTTCAATATTTTCTCCATCTGCGGGTCTATATCGCCCTCTTCTGCAACCAGACAGCATGCTGAATCGGTGAGTCTTCCGGAAAGTCTTACATCTTTTACATCATCCTTCAGAGCATCTTTAATAAAGTCTATGAGCTTATCATATTTCTTTTTTGATAATTCCTTCTCTTTATTTTTTTTCTTGTCTAAATCTATGTTTCCTTTAACAACAGATTTCAACATTTTTCCTTTATATTCAAAGGCACTGAAAATAAAATCATCAATATCATCCAAAAATACAAGCACCTCGTAATCCTTCTCTTTAAAGGCCTCAAGATATGGCGATTTAAGGGCCTCACCGGGTGTTGTACCTGTTATGTAATAAATTTCATTCTGGTCTTCTTTCATGTCATTTACATAGTCCTGAAAAGACCTTAATTTTCCTTCCTTCATGCTTGTTGATGGGAAAAGAAGCAGATCGGCAATAACTTCTTTCTTTGTAAAATCATAGTGGATGCCCTCCTTTAAAACCCTGCCGAACTCCTGATGGAATACAAGGTAATTATCATAGTCATCCTTTTTCATATCACTTAATACATCAAGAACCTTCTTTGTAATATTTGTCTTAATAATTTCAATCTGCCTGTTATTCTGGAGCATTTCCCTGGAAACATTCAGGGGAAGGTCGGAAGAATCTACAACGCCTTTTATAAACCTCAGGTAAGGAGGTATTAATTCTTCACAATGTTCCATGATCTGAACCCTTTTGACATACAACATGGGGCCCATCTGGAAATCTTTGTAGAGAATGTTAAGGGGAGCTTTGGCCGGTATGTAAAGCAATGTATTGAATTCAGAAGTTCCTTCGGCCCTGTAATGGATTATTTTTCCCGGTTTTGAAGGATCATGGGAAACGTGCTTATAAAATTCAGCATATTCTTCTTCAGTAACTTCCGATTTGTCTTTAAGCCATAAAGCCTTCATCGAGTTAAGCGTCTCTTCTTCTTTGACCTTATATTTTTCACCCTTCTTAAGTTCGCTTTCCTTCTCATGCTCCACATCCATAACAACTGGATGTCCTATAAAATCGGAATAGCGTTTAACAACGCTGCGTATCTCCCATTGCTGGAGGTATTTATCTTCTTCTTTTGTCAGATGGAGGATTACATCTGTGCCTTTCTGTTCTTTTTCGATCTCTTCAATAGTGAATGTGCCGTCACCGGTTGACTCCCATCGGACGCCCTTGCCGTCTTTTGTCCCTGCCTTTCTTGAGATAACGGCAACCTTATCGGCAACCATAAAAGACGAGTAGAAGCCTACGCCGAATTGTCCTATCAGCTCCGGATTGTCCTTTACTTCTTTGCTCTGCAACGCTTCGAGAAATTCTTTTGTCCCTGAATGAGCTATTGTTCCTAATGCCTGGATAATTTCTTCCTTTGTCATTCCAATGCCGTTATCACTTACCGTTAATGTCCTGGATTCTTTGTCAGGGATAATTCTGATCTTCCAATCGCTTTCGCTTTCAAGGATATCGCCATTTGTCAGTGATTCATACTGAGCCCGGTCTATCGCATCCGATGCATTCGAGATAAGCTCGCGTAAAAAAACTTCCTTATGTGAGTAGAGAGAATGAATCATCAGATCAAGCAATTGTTTTACTTCCGTTTTAAACTCCAATTTTTCAACAGTCATAGTTTTTCACCTCATATTTGTATGTACCGGCCTATATATGCTGCCGGTATGTTTTATACTTCATTTTGTTTAAGGTATTTTAAATCTGTTTAAATATTAATGTAAGACATGTTTCTCTGTAAATCAACCATCCAGGACCACTCTGAGCTTTTGTGAGAGCTGATCTATTCCAAAGGGCTTCTGAATAAAAGCATGGCAGCCACGCTCCATTATTTTTGTCGCCAGATCATTCATGCTGTAGCCGCTTGACAATATAATCTTTGTATCTGTATTTATTGCTCTGAGAACATCAAATATCTCCCCGCCGTTCATTTCAGGCATGACCATGTCGAGTATCACAACATCAATATGTTCGCTTTGTTTTTCAAAGATACCTATAGCCTCCTGGCCGCTCTTCGCAACAAGCACCTTATAGCCCAACGTTTCAAGAATCTGTCTGCTTACATCAATTATAATATCTTCATCATCTACGAGGAGAACCGTTTCGCTTCCGTTTAAAATCTGTCGTTCAACGGTCTTTTCTACGGTAATATTTTTCGTTGTGGCAGGCAAATAAATGTTAAATGTAGTCCCATAACCCTTTTCGCTGTATACATTGATAATACCCCCATGACCTTTAACTATGCCGTAAACTGTAGCAAGACCCAGACCTGTTCCCCGGCCCATTTCTTTGGTCGTGAAGAAGGGTTCGAAAATACGTTGCCTGGTATTTTCATCCATACCGATACCTGTGTCAGTAACAATTATCTTTACATAATTTCCTGGTTTTATTGAAAAAGATGTTTCATAGTGTTCATTGAGAACTATATTTTCTGTTTCAAGATAAATAGTGCCGCCTCCCGGCATCGCCTGCCATGCGTTGACATAGAGGTTGATAAGTATTTGTTCAATTTGTCCTTGATCGGCTTCAACAACCCAGAGGTCTTTTCGGAAATTTTTCTCAATGATAATCTCTTTCCTTGTTCTATTGAACATAATGGAAGTTTTTTCCAATATTTCATTTATTTCTACAGGTTTAATCTCATATCTCCCACTTCTGGCAAATCCCAGCAGTTGTTTTGTAAGCGCTGCACCGCTCTGCACCTGCTGCTCAATACTTCTCAACTTATCATATTCAGGGTGAGAAATATCTTTATTGAGGAGCATGAGAGAAGCACACCCTTGTATACCCATGAGCAGGTTGTTGAAATCATGCGCTATGCCTCCCGCAAGGGTACCGATGGCCTCCATTTTTTGTGCCTGTCGCAATTCGGCTTCAAGTTTTTTCCTGTTATCTATATCTTCCAACACACCTTCACAGTATAGGGGCTTGCCGGACTTATCCCGCACTATTTGCGCGCTTATAGACAGCCATGTTAGACTTCCATCTCTTCGGCGGATTTGTATTTCCTGATTTCTCACTTCACCTTTCTCAAAAATATTTTTGGAGAATGTATGACGGTCTGCCGGGTCCGGATGCAATTGTTCCCAGATGTCTGTAACAGCATCAACAAGTTCTTCATGGGAATCATACCCAAGCACGCGGGCAAGCGAAGGGTTCGCGCTTATCAAGTGTCCATCGAGTTTAGCCTGAAATATGCCTTCCAGGGCACCTTCAAATATTTTTCTGTATTTTTCCTCTGCATTTCTAAGAGCATCTTCGGCATGTTTCCGGTCTGTAATATCTCTTATTGTGCAGACAAAACAGTCTATATTTTCATCATTATCTTTCATTGTGGAGCTGTTTATAAGTGCATGGACATCTCTACCAGCCTTTGTCTGCAGAAGGGTTTCGTAATTTCTGGCTTCACCTTTTTCGATAAGCCTCATCATCCTTACCCCTTCAAGAGAATCAATATATCCGAACCCAAAAATCATTCCTATATTATCCCCGATAAGTTCTTCTTCACTGTATCCGAGGAGATCGGTTGTTCCTTTATTTACCGTTTTTATCTTCATATCAGGGTCTATGACAATCAAAGCGTCGATCATGGCACTCATTATATTATCAGCATATCCTTTGGAGACAGTCGATTTCTGAAGCTCTTCAGCCATAGTATTAAAAGAATTTGCAAGGACGCTCATTTCATCCTTCGGTTGAATTTGTATTCTGTATGCAAGGTCGCCTTTGCCTATTATTTCTGTACCGTTGATAATCTCCTTAATCGGTCCGGCAAAATGTTTAATTGAAA
>Ga0351906_1060_pt1 | contig 32251 bp, 27 predicted proteins | sample BONcelHT113001E5_FD_206866 | JGI IMG/M metagenome (GOLD analysis project Ga0351906, IMG submission 206866) | Enriched cells from coal bed in the Powder River Basin, Montana, United States - BONCAT cells T11 rep1 HSBNCT.T11.300.1.E5 ... | reverse complement strand
TTTCCGGTTGTTTGTTGGTCGTGCCGCAAAAACACTACCAGAAAATCCCACGATGTCCTGCTCTTACCTAAATGGTGCACGTACAACTAGTATCTACCTAGTCCCCCTATAGTCCCTCGCATCTGTGAGGGTAGCGATGGATCCAATAGCCAAAGGGAAAGGAGAAAATATATACTGCCAAAGCTACACATTTGATATAAAAATGGGCTTGATGGTTTTTTGTGGATTGTGTATCCCTGACACCAGAATCGCCCACATTTTCACGGAAAGTGGCCTGTTTCTTCTATAACTGAGGAGGATTTTCCATGTCGACTGTTCAATCGACAAGAATACGTATCGGTTTGGTCAGCATCAGTGACCGGGCTTCCAAGGGTGCTTACGAAGACAAGGGTATTCCGGCCCTGCAGGAATGGCTCGAAGCGGCTGTGGCAACACCATGGGAGCCGGTTTGCCGATTGATACCAGATGAGCAGGACCAGATTGAAGCGGTGCTGCGCGAGTTGGTGGATGTGGTGGGGTGTTCCCTGGTACTGACGACTGGCGGGACCGGACCAGCACCACGCGATGTGACGCCCGACGCGACGCTCGCCGTGGCCGACCGGATTCTCGACGGATTCGGGGAACGGATGCGCGCGGTCAATCTACAGTATGTGCCGACGGCAATCCTTTCCCGCCAGGTGGGAGTGGTCCGCAAGAGCTCGCTGATCATCAACCTGCCAGGGCAGCCGAAAGCGATCAGGGAAACACTCGACGGTATATTCGCTGCGGTTCCCTACTGTATCGAACTTATTGGCGGTCCCTTCATGGAAACCCATGAAGCGGTCATAAAAACCCATCGTCCCGCTTCAGCAGGCAAGAAGCCGGTTTAAGATTCGCACTATGGTACGATCATTACGCATAAAATTCAGAAAAAGGGCTGAAAATGAGCACCATTCGGGTCAGATACGTTCTACACAAAGTGGAAAATGTAGACGCGACCTCTTTATCTCATCGCGGTTGTAATAACAATAAAGTCTGCACAGTTTGTTGTTTTAATTAAATGCCATTCGGAAGTGCCCCTATTTTCCCTATTTCCCTCCAAGGAGGAACCAATGAACTGGTATCAGATGAAAGTACAGGAGGCACTGGAAAAGCTCACCACCACCGACAAAGGGCTTACCGAACAGGAAGCCGCCGAGCGTCTGGAAAAGTATGGTCCCAACAAACTTGCGGAAGAAGAACGGATCAGTCGACTGAAAATTCTTCTCCACCAGTTCACCAGCCCGCTCATCTATATTCTGCTGATTGCCGCGGTCGTTACGCTGCTGCTGGGGGAATACATCGATACCGGCGTCATCATCGCCGTGGTGCTGCTGAATGCGGTGGTCGGCTACTTCCAGGAGTTCAAGGCCGAGGAGAGCGTCCGCGCCCTGAAGCGGCTCCTGGTGGCAAAGGCACGGGTCATCCGCGGCGGTCACGAAAAGGAAATCCCCGGCGCCAACCTGGTGCCGGGGGACATTGTCCTGCTCTCCTCCGGCGCCAGGGTTCCCGCCGATCTGCGACTGATCCACACCAACGAACTGCGGGTTGACGAAGCGATGCTCACCGGCGAATCACTGCCCGCGGAAAAACGCACCGAACCTCTCGCCGAGGAAAACCTGGTGGCCGCGGACCAGACCAACATGGCTTTCATGGGCACCGCTGTGGTGAACGGCCGGGCGAAGGGGGTAGTGTTCGCCACCGCCGCCGCCACCATGCTCGGCACCATTGCCGGTGAGGTCAGGGACATCGGCGTGGTGAGAGCTCCCATCCAGGACAAGATCGACCGTTTCGCCAAACTGATCGGACTGATTGTGATGGGCGCCTCCGCCGTGCTATTCGTGGTCGGCCTGCTGCTGGGCGAGAGCGTCAAGTACATGTTCATGGTAGCAGTGGCCGCCGCGGTAGCGACCATTCCCGAAGGACTGCCCATCGTCGTCACCGTCGCCATGGCCGCCGGTGTGGCGCGCATGGCAAAGAACAACGCCATCATCAGAAAGCTGCCGGCGGTGGAAACCCTCGGCAGCACCACCGTGATCTGCTCCGACAAGACCGGCACCCTGACCCGCAATGAAATGACGGTGACGCGTCTCTTCGACGGGAAATATACCTGTGATGTCACCGGAATCGGCTACCAGCCGACGGGCCAAATCGTCGCCGATGTAGAAGACGCACTGAACGAAAACGGTTCCCTGAACCGCCTGTTGAGGATCGGACTGCTCTGCAACGAATCGGACCTTTTCGAAGAGGAGGGTCGTTTCAAGATTGACGGTGACCCCACCGAAGGGGCGCTGATCGTTTCAGCACTGAAAAGCGGGCTGCTCGAGGAGGAGGAAAGGGAGAATTACCCACAGCTGGATATTGTCCCCTTCGAGTCGGAACGGGGTTTCATGGCGACCCTGCACGAACACCGCGGCAGGAAACTGATCTTCGCCAAGGGCGCTCCGGAGCGCATCGTTGAAATGTGCGGAGACGGCACCGAACAGGAAGAAATCCTGTCCAAGGCACGCTCCTTTGCCGAGAAGGGCCTGCGGGTGCTGGCCTTCGCCTGGAAGGAAGCTGCGGACGATCAGGACGAACTGAGTCAGCATGACGTTGAGTCCGGGATGTTGTTCGCCGGGCTGCAGGGAATGATCGACCCGCCCCGCACCGAGGTAATCGAGGCCATCGCCGGCTGCAAGCGGGCCGGCATGCGGGTGGTGATGATTACCGGAGATCATGCGGTGACGGCCGAGGCCATCGGCAGGCAGCTGGGGATCGTTGCCGGTGAGGAAGGGGTTCTGGCTGGCAGGGAACTGGAAATCATGAGTGACGACGCCCTGTTCGATCGGGTGCAACAGGTATCCGTATACGCCCGGGTGGCGCCCGAGCACAAGCTGCGCATCACCCGCCAGTTGATCCGGCACGGCGAAACGGTGGCCATGACCGGCGACGGCGTCAATGACGCGCCGGCGCTGAAGGCGGCCCACATCGGCATCGCCATGGGCATCACCGGAACCGACGTTGCCAAGGAGGCCTCCGACATGGTCCTCGCCGACGACAATTTCGCCAGCATTTTCAGTGCCGTCAAGGAAGGACGGATCGTCTTCGACAATCTGCGCAAGGTAACCTTCTTCCTCATCCCCACCGGCGTCGCCTCGATTATCTCCATCATCGGCACCATGATAGCCGGGGTGCCGATTCCCTATATCCCGGCCCAACTGCTCTGGGTCAACCTGGTCACCAACGGATTGCAGGATGTGTCGCTGGCCTTCGAGCCGGGCGAAAAGGGGATTATCGACCGGCCTCCCCGCGACCCGAAAGAAGGGATCATGTCGCGCCTCCTGGTGGAGCGTACCGTTCTCGTGGGACTGGTGATATCCATCGGCATTATCTGGAACTACGTAACCGCCCTCCAGGAAGGGGCCTCCCTGGAGAAAGCACGCACCATCGCGGTCACCACCATGGTCTTTTTCCAGTTTTTCCAGGCTTGGAACAGCCGCTCCGAACACCAATCGATTTTCCGCATCAACCCGTTAAGCAACCCGTTTCTTTTCTACAGCATGATTGCCGCCTTTTTCGCCCAACTGGCGTTCATTTATGCGCCGCCCCTGCAGTGGGTGTTCCGCACGGAACCCCTTGACGGAAGCGAATGGCTGCGCATCCTGGCGGTTTCGTCGTCGATTATTCTTGTCGTGGAAATCGACAAGTGGCTGCGGCGGGCAATGGTGAAGCGAAATGCATAACAGGAACGGAACGGATCAGCTCGGAGAACGTTTTTCAATCGCCGTACTGATTGCCTGCGCACTGCTGTTCGGCTATCTCACTTATCAGATATTCAGGCCGTTTCTGATATCCATTTCCTGGGCCGTCGTATTTTCGATCCTGATGTATCCTCTGTATCTGCTGCTGCTCGCCCGGGTTCGGCAGCGCTCCGCAGCCGCCCTGCTGACGCTTCTCGTCATCATACTGCTGATTATCGGCCCGATTTCGTATCTGTCGTTCCTGCTTGTCAAAGAATTGGGCACGCTGATACAGAGCGCGGAAAGCGGCAGAATCGAGGCAGTCAGAGATATTTTCAACAACCCTTCGGTCACATCGGCAATCGACTGGCTGGCACGGATTTCCGGCAGTGGTCCCGAGGATTGGGGATCGATGGTCACAGCCCATATCTCCCAACTGGGTAAAGAGTTCGCCGGGAAAGTGACCCGCGGCGTCGGCAGCATCATCATGATTGCCGTGAATTTTATCTTCATGTGCCTGACGACATTCTTCCTGTTGCGGGACGGCTCTTCCATGCTGGAAAAGGTGCGTGACTACCTCCCTTTTTCCGAAAAGCGCCGTGAGCAGTTGGTGAAACAGGTTCGGGATATCGTTATCTCGACCATGTACGGCGGAGTCGTTGTCGCCCTTGTCCAGGGCACGGCAGGCGGGGCGACGTTCTTTTTTCTGGGAATTTCATCTCCGGTGCTGTGGGGTTTTACCATGGCGGTGGCATCGTTCCTGCCCTTGATCGGACCGTTCCTCATCTGGGGACCGGCCGCCGCCTACCTTGTTTTCCAAGGAGAACTGTGGCGTGGAATAGCGCTGGCGGTTATCGGGTTCTTCGGTATCAGCCTTATCGACAACGTCCTGCGCCCGATTCTGGTCGGGCAAAGGACTAAAATACACTTCTTGCTGCTTTTCTTCAGTGTCCTCGGCGGGATCAAACTGTTCGGGCTGATCGGCTTCATCCTCGGCCCTCTGGTACTGGCCGTTTTTGTATCCGTTCTGGATGCATGTCGAAACACCCACGAAATCGATCGGGACATACCGGAAAAAGTGACTACTCCTGAAATATGAACAACCCATGACAGGGAGGTTTCAAGGTAAGGCCGGTGGGAAAGTATCTTTTCCCGGAAGGATGTCACCTGAACAAACTGCTCAAGTCATTTGAAAAAGTAATCGTGGGGACGCTGCTCGGGCTGGTGATGATAGCGGTACTGGTCTCGACGGTCGAACTTGCAGTCATACTGTTTCAGGAACTCATGAAACCGCCGACCTTTCTTCTCAATATCGAGGAGATGCTGAAGGTGTTTGGTTTCTTCCTGATGGTGCTCATCGGCCTGGTGCTGTTGGTAAGCAAAAAGCCAGCAGGATAAGGGGCGAATAATCCTCAGGCCTCACTCCATCGGACCGTACCGGGTAATAATATCACGGACAGGTCTGCGTTGCCAGCCAATCAGCCTTCAAGGATCCCGTGACGTCACTGAACACAGAGGCGCGTTGTTTCGGGGAGATTGTCAGGGCAGGATATCAGGATATACTTCGTATACAAATCCATATCCAAGGCGGAATCTCTCATGTTCAGAAAAATTCTTATCTGCTCTGATACATCTCCGGCCTCCGACGTGCTGATCAGGTGCATAGGCGAATTGAAAACCATCGGCCTGGAAGAAGCTGTTCTTGCCCATGTTCATCGGGCTGTTCATCCCAACGGACTGGATGAACTCCTCTCCAGTGATGCGCAATCGCTGCTGACCAGACAACAGGAGGAGCTTGAGCGGATGGGGATCAGGGTAATCACGGAAACTCCCGTTGATTTCGAGCCGGCCCGAGCCCTTGCCGATTTGGCGGCAGAACATGATGTTTCCGCTGTGTTCATCGGTTCGCACGGCAAGGGCATCATCCGATCGGCAGTGCTGGGCAGTGTCACAGCGAAACTTCTGCAGCACATCGAAAAGCCTGTTTTGTTGGTCCGCGTCACCCTTCTTGAAGAGGGAACATGCCAGACCCTGTGCCGCAAAATGTTTACCAGTGTCCTTTTTCCCACCGATTTCTCAGAAGCAGCGGAACAGGCCCTGATCTATCTGGGGAAAATCGCCGCCGACACGGAATGCCCGGTCACCATACTGCACGTCATCGAAGAGAAACCGGCCGACAACGAGGCTGCGGAACGTATGATGGAAAGCGCCCGCTTCCTCATTGAAGCAAAAAAACGACGTCTGGAATCACTGGGCGCTTCAGCGGTTAACAGCATCCTTGTCTCCGGTGAACCCGCCAAGGAAATACTCGCCACGGCAAAAGAAGGTGATTTCTCCCTTATCGTCATGGGAAGTACGGGAAAAGGGCTCGTAAAAGGAGTGTTGCTGGGAAGCGTCTCCAACGAAGTGACTCGCCATGCCGACGTGCCGGTTTTACTGATACCGTCCGTCCGGTAAACAGGAACGGATCCAGGTCATACCAAGAGGTACAACGTGATAACGGTAACAACCAGGCCGGACGGCATGTGTCTGGTAGCTGCGCCGATCATGGGGTTGAATGACAAACTGTGAGTGCTGATACTGGTTGCCGCGTCCCCGGGCTATACCCTTGACAAACTGTCCCGGTGACCGCCTGCGCGAAAAAAAACCGACAACGAAAGCGTGACATCCGCAAACAGCCGCCAGGAGAAAGCCGTGACAGCTCTCTTGTTCAAACTTGTCGGCGGCATCGGTCTCTTCCTGATGGGAATGGTGCTGTTGACCGACGGTCTGAAGTCCTTTGCCGGGGATTCGCTACGCCAGGCGCTGGTGCGTTTTACCGGAAGACCGAGCAAGGCCTTCGCGGCCGGCGCAGTGGCGACCTCCCTGGTGCAGTCCTCCAGTGCAACTACGTTGGCGGTAATCGGCTTCGTCAGCGCCGGACTGCTGACCTTTCCGCAGGCGGTCGGCGTCGTCATCGGCGCCAGCCTCGGCACGACCAGCACCGGCTGGATCGTCTCGGTTCTCGGACTGAAGGTTAGCGTCGGCTTTTACGCCTTGCCCCTGGTCGGTATCGGCGCATTTCTCCGCCTGCTGGCCACGGGACGCTGGCGTTCCTTCGGCACGGCCCTGGCCGGATTCGGCCTGATATTCATCGGCATCGAGACTTTGCAGGATGCCATGGGCGGCCTTTCCGGCCTGTTCAATCTTTCACAGCTTCCCGCCGTCGGCGTGTCTCGGCATGGAATAACGATGCTGATCGGTGCGGCAATGACGGTAATCATGCAATCATCCAGCGCCGCGGTGGCGACAACCCTGACGGCGCTGCACACCGGATCGATTAATTTCGAGCAGGCAGCCGCGCTGGTTATCGGCGCGTCCATCGGCACGACGGTGACCGGCGCCCTTGCCGCCATTGGTGCAAACACGGCGACAAAACGCACCGCGCTGGCCCATGTCCTGTTCAATGTGGCAACGGGAATGATTGCCGTAGCGCTGATGCCGCTGTTGCTATGGGGAATCCGGTTCGCCCAGCAGCACCTGGGACTGGACCCCGGCGCCATGAGTCTTGCAGCCTTTCACACCACCTTCATTGCCCTGGGGGCGGCACTCTTTCTTCCGTTCGTGGACCGTTTCTCCGGATGGATCGAACGATTGCTGCCCGAGAAGGGACCAACCCTTACCCGCAATCTGGATCCGACCCTGCGCAGTGTGCCCGCGGTTGCACTGGAAGCAACGCGCAGAGCGCTCCGGGAAACGGCCTGCGCAACATTTGAGATCCTTTCCGGCCGACTCCCCAACGCCAACACGGCGCAGACCTCCGCTTCCGGTGACGAAATACGCCAGGCGCTGTACGAAACCCGGCAGTTCATTGCCCTGATTCCGCCCGTCGCCGAAGACCAGCCTATCTCCCTGGCAAGGGTTTCACAGATGCATGCGGTTGATCATCTCGCGCGCCTGCACGCCGCACTTGAACCCCCGACGGGTTTGCAGAGGCAACCCGCCAATGGAACATTACGAGAAGAGTGGATAGTGTGCCGGGAAGTCCTCGAACAGGCCCACGCCGGACTCCGCGGCCAGGAATCAGCCGGGTGGCTGGAGACCTTGGAGAAAAACTCCCTGGTCATGGCGGAACGGCACCGTCAGGAGCGGCCACGCCTCCTCAAGCAGACCGCCGACGGCATCCTGGAGCCGGAAAACACCCTCAACACCCTCGATGCCCTGCGTTGGCTGAACCGCATCGCCTACCACACCTGGCGTATCTGCCGGTATCTGGGAAGCAATGCTGTCTCCCACCAACCGGAAGAAGAAGGACTGAATAAGGACGACCAGAATCCATAACACCTTGACAGGCGTATAGCGGCTTCTACTATACTCAACAACAGAGGAATCATGACAGACGCCATCCGTACCATCAACGCCGTCATTGAAAAACTCCCCCGGTGGGCCGCGGTACTTCTGGGACTTTCTTTCATGGCGGCAATGGGCTTCCTTGACATCATTACTGGCCCCGACTACTCGTTTTCGATATTCTACCTGGTCGGCGTTGTCTGTACCGCCTGGTATGCAGGCAGGAAACCGGCAATATTCATGGCCGCCATCGGTACGGTGTTATGGCTTGTCGCCAGCCTTGCCGGCAAGCAGTACTCGGGATACCCCTTGTCGCTCTTCTGGAATGACTTCGCGGAACTGGGTTTGTTCCTTTTCGCGGCCGTTGTCATATCCACCCTCAAGGAATTGCTTGTTCGGGCCGAGGAAAATTCCAGGACGGATCACCTGACCGGCATAGCCAACCGGCGGCGTTTTTACGAACAGGCAGAAGAAGAGATCCGGAGGGTTCGCCGCTTTCGCGATCCCTTTACCCTTTTGTATATCGACATCGACAATTTCAAGACCGTCAACGACACCCTCGGTCACAACGAGGGGGATCGCCTGCTTCTTTCGGTCGCTTCGACCATACGGATTATCATCAGGGAATGCGACACGGTTGCCCGCCTTGGCGGCGATGAATTCGGCCTTATCCTGCCGAAAACAGGCACTAAAGAAGCGGTAACGGTTGCCGGTAAGATGCGCGCCGCACTCAAGGCGATAGTGGAAGAGAAATGGCCGGTAACCTTCAGCATCGGAATGGTAACCTATCGAGAAGCCCCGGCAAGCACCGACGAGATGATCCTCACCGCTGAGCAGTTGATGTACGAAGTGAAGAACACCGGTAAAAACGAATTACGGCATCTTGTCGTTCCTGAATTGGAATAGAATAATGCAAAGCTGTTATTGTCTGTTGCATCAGAGCAGAGTCGTGGGGTCTACATTCTACACAAAGTGTTAAATGTAGACACGACTCCTTTATCTCAATACCACTCAATACCAATAAAGGAACTCTAGCAGGACGCTGTTGCCAAGTTTGGAGTCCTGACCCGACTGATGTCGAGATTACGGGATTAACCGGTTTCAGCACTTCAGGAGTCTGTCGGATTTAGGAAATCGAAGCGATAATTCGGCTGGGCGAGGACAGATTTTGCCGATTTTGCAGGGCAATAGTTGTTCTATTGCCCAAAAAAGCAGCGGAATATGGACCGTCCAGACGTATTTGCAGCAGATTTACCCTAAGTCCGACAGACTCCTAGATTCACAACAGGTGCAACTTTCCGAGCAAAAAACCAAGGAGACGAGAGAAACATAGCGGCGCAGGTCTCCACCTATGATAGTGTCACAGGTGAAAACCTGACACTGCTGGTTCTCCGATACTGGCAGCTCTCCTAATCATGTCTGTGCCGGATTTCTGGTCGTCAATTCACGCGCGGCTGTTCATTCCTTAGCAGAAAGGTACCTATTCGTAATGATGTTGAAAATTTTATTTTATACACTGCTGTTCTCACTTGTTACCGGTAACGTTCCAGTATTTGCGGAGCCAGAGATGAACCCTTCAGCCGAAACTGCCACAATTGTATTGGATGGCAGGACGGTAAGATATGCGGGGAGAATTACAGATGAGAATATCGAACACTTTCTTGATGTAGTGAACGGAAAGAAAGTGAGCATGCTTGTCATTGCCTCAAGCGGCGGAGATATCAATGCCGGCATGACAATGGGAGAATGGGTCTATGACAATCACGTCGATGTAGTGGTGGAACGCATGTGCATGTCTTCCTGCGCCAATTATGTTTTTACCGCCGCTCGCCATAAAACCATAAATGTGAACGCAATCGTAGCTTGGCATGGCAGCATTTTGCAGGAACACGGGTTGTCCGATGAAGAATTACAAGTAGCTGTGATCGCAGGGTATAATAAGCTTTCGGAGAGCGAGAAAAGGGAAATAGACGTAAAGGATTTGATCCGGCAAAGTATTCGGCAGATGCAGGAATATCGGATGAGCAATACCGTACGACAGCGGCAATTCTTCAGTAAGATCGGCGTCGATGAGTACATCTGCCGGGTCGGAAACGAGAAATACGGGGCCAAAGATTTCTTTATCGTATCGGTGAAGGATATGGAGCAATTCGGCGTGCGCAATGTAACTGCTCCTGAGAATTATGAAAAAACCGACTTGACCCCTTTTCGCCGGACTGGAAAAAGCGTGGAGTTCGTCGCTGTAAGCCTAAACGGGAAATAGAAGCCCATTCAGAGCCCATACAGAGTCAAGTAGAAACCTGACACTGTTGGTTCTTCTAACATCAGATCGGAATAAATGCCGTTACCAGCGCCTGAAGAACATTCTTGATCGTCCGGTTGGACCTGTCTGCCATAATCTGGGCCATCATATCCTGGGCATTGATCATCTTTCCGAACAATCGTTCAATACTCACATTCATTTTACCCCTTTCGTCTGAACTCAGGAGAAACAGCGTGTTGTTGCAATCGTGTTTGGTGCGGATCAGCCACGAGGCTAGCTCGATATTCCGGGCACTGTTATAGAGTTTCTGCGCATCGAGCATGTTGTAAATGTAAAACTCCCTGTGCCCGTCATAGGAATTCAGCACCATGGTCTCCAGGCCGGCAACAAATGCCTTGACCCTGTCCCCGTGAAAGTCCTCATCAAAGGCAAGGCGAATACAGTCGATACTTGTCTTCCCCGCAACACTCGGAAACGGATCGGCAGAAAGGGCCGCTACTGCAACTTCCAGGGACTTATTCCCCTCCTTTTTCCATTCCCGGGGATTGCGCTTGTACAACTTGACCGCCAGTTCCCTGAGGGCGGCAAAGACAACCCGCTGATGCGTTTCCGTCACCAGATCTATATCATTCTTCACCAAGCAGCTCATTTCAAAGCTCTGCCTCTTCACATCCCCGCCACTACTTGCACAGCCAGCCAGGATCAGGATAGACAAAATGCCGGTAATGACTGGAAACAAGTTTCTTTTAACTAAAATCACTTCCACCTCCGCTATGAGAGAAGCGCCTTCAGACAGATTCACGTATATAACGTTCTTTTCTATTTAGTTTCCATCCGGAAAGTCTCGACAGGGGCTGGGCTGGAACTTCCCCAAAGCCTCTCGTAATCGGTCACCAGCCTTCACACGGATCAGGCAATCTGCTGGATTCAGGCATGTTTCTTTCTGTCGCCATCTTGCATTGAAGCCGTACGAGAGACTTCGTGAAAGCCCCAACCCTGCTCGAAACAGCACTGTTTCTGACTTTCCGGATGTGAAACTATCCGGAACTATTTAGCTAACTGAACATACAGCACAGATTTTCAAGCTTCTGATTAAAGCGTGTAAACGATATTGTGTAAATAACTTTCCGGACCTATCCCCGAAAAAGGTAAAGAAAGATTCCGGTCAATAAAGGCAGTCGCTCGCAGCTAAAGTTCCAAGAAATATCAAAATTTGTAAATTCAAGGCATTAGCTAAACAAACCTTTTTTGGGGCCAGGTCCGTAAATCTTTCTCGGATTTCCCCTTGGCGGGAGAGGCGTTCCGGAAACAGCGGGTCGTTAGTCCCGTGGCGCCACCAACTCCCAGCTATCGGCATTCATGTCGTTTCGCAGCAGATAGGTCTTGCCATCGTCCGCAAGCACCTTGAAACAGTTATGATCAGGGTCGTACCAGCGATCGACAATCTCCATGATCTGGAAGGTCCGCCCTTCCCGCGAAAACGAGACCGGTCTTTCATCCCCCTTGTAACCGGCATAGGTCTTAACGGTGATTTTCATAAGCGTCCTCGTGTCTCAGGGGCGGCCTGGCTGTGTCGAAGGCGTCATACTCAGGATCATCTATAGATTGTACCTGTGGCAACGAAGTTCGCAATGCAGACCTTGAGCGTTACAGGCAACAGACGTGGAGCGATAAACGTAGAACATAGATGCAGAGAGATCAGGTGAAGTATAGGCCAGACCTGCCAGGTTTTCAAAACCTGGCAGGTCTCTGTAACTGAGTGGCAGTAATTTCCATTTGGAACAGGTCAGGAAATTTCTGGAAGCTGCGCGACTGGGCACTGCCTTGCAGCAGGTTTACGCCCCCTTCCGTTTGACGGATACAGGTGCGCATAGTACAAGTATAGAGCAGCTTTGGGGCGAGAAACCTGCAGCGTCAGGTGGAGACCTGACAGGTAGTCTTTAATGGGTGCACGAACAAGCTCTAATAAGAGAGGTTTCCCATACTGCCGATACTGCACGTTACTAACCGGTCACGGTTGTCACGAATGAAGGAGTATGTCAATCAGGGGGTGGCCTACAATGAAAATCGTACAGATTCTTTTTCTGCTCCTGCTGGTTTCTTTGCCGGCTATGGCGGACGAAACCAGGTCCGGTATCGACACGAATGGAACTGAGGGAACACGGGGTGCGGATATGCGAATCCTGCTGAATGCGTTTACCGCATTCGCGGAAGAGCATATCGAGGGGACGCTGCGCGGCATGAAAATTCTCGCTGTAACCGAAGAAGTAAAGAGCGGTGATTGGAATGCCATGAAGGGTCCGCTCACCGAGTTCAGCAGGAGTGGAATTAATGCTGCCGCGGTTTGGTATGCACGCCCTGACGGTCACTACTATACCGTGGAAAAGGGACTGACCGATCAGAGTCTCAGCGACCGTCCGTATTTTCCACGACTCATGGCAGGCAATACCGTGGTTGGAGATCTTGTCATCAGCAAATCCACGGGAAAGCGAACTGCGATACTGGCAGTACCGATTTGGAAGGATGGAAAGGTCAGCGGTGCCCTCGGCGTGTCGCTGTCGGCTGATAAAATGAGCAGGATGCTTCAGGAGAGAATGGCATTGCCAGGAGACATGGTTTTTTATGCCCTCGATGCACAAGGGCAGAGCTCACTTCACAAAGAGTCGAACCGTTTGTTTGCCTTTCCCTCCGACATAGGCAGCAAGACCCTGAAAGATGCGGTGCATGATATGCTCTCTCGACAGGAGGGTGTCGTACGCTATGATTTCCATGGCGAAAAGATCGTCGTCTTCAAGCGATCGCACCTGACGGGTTGGGTCTTTGCCATTGGATTCGTTGCAGACACATCTACCGGCGCTGCGGGAAATGAGATGCCGCCGATCATTTCTGAATTGGAAAAAGAGCTCAGCCTCAAACTGAACAGGATCGACGCCGAACTGGCCAATGCCGCACAGGGGCTCTCGAAGACAGGCCTGCATAGTCCAGAGGCAAGAAAAATCCTTCATGACCTGTGCCGGACCGCCCCGTATGCGATTGATTGCGCAACTGTTGACAGAGCAGGCACAATGCTCATTGTAGAACCCGAAGAGTACCGGCAATTTGAGGGCACCGCCATAGGCAAACAGGAGCAGATAATCCGCTTGCACAAATCAAGGAAGCCTGTGTTAAGCAAGGTGATTCGCACCGTTGAAGGCTTTGACGCTGTAGATATTGAACATCCCGTCTTCTCTTCCCAGGGTAAGTTTATGGGTTCCGTCAGCATCCTCATCAGACCTGAGTCTCTGCTATCGGGTGTTGCCGCGGGTCTCGTTCAGGGACTGCCGATAGATGTCTGGGCAATGCAAACGGATGGCAGGATTCTCTATGACCCAGATAGGGAGGAGATCGGCCGGATGCTGTTCGATGACCCGATCTATGAACCTTTCCCCCAGCTTCAATCCCTGGGAGCAACGATCGCGAAGGAACGAAATGGCTCAGGCAGCTACGAATTTCTCGGAAAGGGACTGAACAAACCAGTTACGAAATATGCGTACTGGACATCGGTAGGACTCTACGGTACGGAATGGCGTGTTGTGGCAACTCATACCCAGGCTGAAGACGGCGGGCAGGCGAAGAGAGACCTCTCGGAACTCGGGGTGAAATCGTCTGAGGAAGCGCTCAGGGATCTGGCTGGACGGGCAGAACTGAAAGAGGCGTTAGCCGGAAACGACAGGGCCAGAATTCAGCGCATATTCAGTAATTTTCATGCGGAACAGTACGGAATATACGCAATACAGTGGGTAGATGCTCTCGGCATAAACCGTTATGGGCACCCTGAAGAAAACAGCCTCACGAACTTTGATTTTCATTCGGGGAAAACGCCGACTTCACAATATATTTTGAAGGCTCTTTCAAAGAAAAACGAGAGCTCGTTTGAAGCTCCTCTGGTGGAGGGAAAGGAAGGCAATTTCTTTCTGGTACCGGTCCAAAAAGGAGATACATATCTCGGCATGATCTATATAATCAGGATACGGCCATGAACAAAGCTGTCAGCGAAGGATACTACTGTATAACCGGAGAGCAAAATGAAGACTGTTTACAGTGCCTCAAATATATCGCTTGTAAGCATCCTCCAGAATATCTTGGAAGGACACGGGATCGGATGCTGGATAAAAAACGAATTTCTTTCCGCTGGATGCGGTGAAATCCCACCTATCGAATGCTGGCCGCAACTCTGCGTTGACGATGAAAATTATTCAGAGGCAAACCGTATTGTTGAAGAGGCGCTTTCAGTGAAAGAAATGCCCTCCTGGATATGTGTATCATGCGGCGAGGTAATTGAGGGGCAATTTTCAGAATGCTGGAATTGCGGAAATGGTTGTCCTTTGCCAGACAGGTAGCTTTCATCCGGAAACTCTGAAACAGTGCTATCCACCGTTGGGCTGGGGCCTTTTCGGAATCTCTCGTACGGTTTTATTGCACGTCAGCGACAGCAAGGAAACGCCGGAAGCCGGCATGTTGCTGGTCCGTGTGAAGGGTGGTGACCGATTACGAGAGGGTTCGGGGAAGTTCCAATCCAGCCCATGTCGAGACTTTCCGGATGGGAATTATCCAGGTCAGACTTCAATAGAAATTTCTATTGTTTGGCACCAAACTGGCGCAGGAATTTTCAATTGCCTTAAAAACTTCTTTAAATTCGATTGGTTTATTCAGATAATGATTAATGCCGATCTTAAAACAATCCGACTCATAACGGTCCTTTTCCTGACCTGAGAGAATCATGATTTCTGTTTTGGGATTTATTTTCCTTATTTCAGAGGCCATCAGAATTCCGTTCATTGACGGCATTTCTATGTCGGTCAGCACAATATCCGGACAGAGTTCCTTGAACAACTCAAGTCCTGACACCCCGTTTTCTGCTGAGTGAATTTTCATGGCTGGAAATTTTCGCGAGATAATTTTTTGAAGCAAACTTCTGGCAACCTGGTCATCCTCGACACATAAAAGAGAGACCATATCACCATCTTGCCGGAAAATTCCCATGTCAAACCTCCTTTCAAGAATTCGGTTTCCACATCAGTGTATACGGTAGCAAGTGTACCTCTCATTAGAATGATGTCAAACCGATTCTGGAATAATTACAAAACCATCCGAGCGCACTACATGCCTGCGCGGGAGTTTATTTCTATCAGGCAACCAGTTGGAAGCGGCTACCAGTTTCTGTAATTCCTCTGCCATTTTTGCACGTTGGTTTGCCGCATGAGCCGATTCGGCGGCGCCCTTGGCGGTCCCCTGAACCACCTCCGTTGTCTGCTGAATGTTGCTGCTGAATTCGGGGGGGATTGCTGCTAACGGGGTAGAGGTGGCACAGTCGGAGGGTATGCAGATGATGAAAGGAAGCGAGAAATGTCTGACAAGCCAATTGCACAAGAAGCCCTGATGGTACTGTTTGAGGCCGTACGCTGGAAATTACTATTCCATGATGGAACATTCGATCCCTTGGCTGTGCGATCTGGCAATGCTGACGGCAGGAGTCGGCTGCCGGTATCTACTGTTCAGGTAACGCAGCGAAAGGTGGTAGTTTGCCGGCCATAATTCCCACCGGAGCAGATAAACGATCACGACCCGAGGCGTGGCTTCTGGAAGAGGTCCGGGCTGTGCAGGGCGAACTTATCGCCACGATCGCCTGGGCACTTGGCGCCGGGGTTCTGATCGTGCTTCAGGCCCGACTGCTGGCGCTGGCCTGCCACCAGCTGATCATGGATCGGTCCGGCCTTGGCCCGCTGCTCCCGTTGGTTTTTGGTGTGGCGGCGATAGCGACTGCCAGGGGCTTGCTGCTGCTGTTTTCCGAACGGCGTGCTGTTACAGCCACAGCCCGGATCAAGCAGCGGGTACGAGGACTGCTCTATGCCAGGCTCCAGGAACTGGGGCCGACCGGACTGACCGGCGAAGAGACCGCTCCGCTGGTGGAGGCGGTCACCAGCGGAGTGGAGGGGCTGGAGCCCTACTTTGCGCGCTTTCTGCCCCATCTTGCTCTGGCGCTGCTGCTGCCGCCGCTGACCCTGGCGTTTGTCTTCCCGGCCGAGTGGGTTTCCGGCCTGGTGCTGCTCTTCTCTGCCCCGTTTATACCACTGTTCATGATCCTGATCGGACGCGGTTCGGAAAAGCTCAATCGCCGCCAGTGGGAACGGCTCTCCCGCATGGCCGGGTACTTTCTGGATCGGGTGCGGGGACTGCCGGATCTGAAGATCTTCGGGGCGGCCAGGGCCGAGGCCGCGCTGGTGGGAAAGTTCTCGGACGAGTACCGCCAGGGAACAATGGCGATTCTGCGGATCGCCTTTCTATCTGCCTTTACCCTGGAATTCTTCGCTACCGTCGGAACCGCCGTGGTTGCCGTCCTGGTCGGATTCCGGTTGTTGGCAGGAACGCTGACCCTGGTTGACGGCCTGTTTGTCCTGTTGCTGACACCGGAATTCTTCCTGCCGTTCCGCACCCTGGGCCTCTCCTATCATTCCCGCATGCAGGGTCTTGCCGCTGCCGAACGGATTGCGCCGCTGCTGGAACTGCCGCTTCCGCCGGGGCAGGCCGGTCTGCTCCCGGCGCCGACAACGGCACCCACAATCACCTTTGAAGGGGTTTCCTTCCGCTATGGCGGGGATCGTGGCGGCATCAGCGAAATTGACCTGGAACTGCCGGCGGGCAGCCTGACCGCACTGGTCGGTGAAAGCGGCAGCGGCAAGACGACCCTGATGCGCCTGCTGGTGGGCCTGGCCTGTCCGGAAAGCGGGCGGGTCACCGTCAACGGGATCGATCTGGCCCAACTGTCGCCCCGGTTATGGCGGGCAAGTCTGGCCTGGGTACCCCAGCGCCCGTTCTTCTTCAAGGGCACAATTCGGCAGAACTTGCTGCTGGGGTGCCCGGAAATGGGGGAGCTGGAGATTCAGGCCGCACTGGAAAGCGCTGCGGCAACCACCTTTATCAGCCGCCTCCCGGCCGGACTCGACACGGAACTGGGCGACGGCGGAGCCGGGCTATCCGGCGGCGAGCTGCGCCGATTGGCACTGGCCAGGGCCTTCTTGCGCAACGCTGTCCTGGTAGTGCTGGACGAACCAACCGCCGGCCTGGATGCCGAAAATGAGCGGCTCATCGGTGAGGCGCTGCAGCGGCTCGCCATCGGCCGGACAGTGCTGCTGATCAGTCACCGGGAAGAAACCCTGGCCCTGGCGCAGCGGGTTGCGGTACTGGCGGGCGGCCGCCTGGAGCGGATCGAATCGACTGCCGGGTATCTGGCCTCCGGATCGGGGACGCCATGAGGGAACTGCTTGCTGTTCTTCGAGCGGCCCGACGTCAGTGGTGCTGGATGGTGGCCGGAATCGCCCTGGGCATGACGGTCATAACCGCCAACGCTGTCCTGATGGCACTTTCCGGCTGGTTCATCGCTTCCATGGCCGTTTCGGGCGCAAGCGGAATCCCTTTTAACTATTTTTTGCCCGCGGCAGCGATCCGTGCTCTGGCGATCGTACGGAGCGTCGGTCGCTATGGCGAACGGCTGGTAACCCATGAGGCCGCTTTCCGGGTGCTGGCCGATCTGCGGGTCTGGCTATTCCGCTGCCTGGAACCGCTTGCGCCAGCGGGCCTGGAACGCTATTCCGGCGCTGATGTGGCCGGCCGGCTGCGATCCGATGTGGACGCCCTGGAAAACCTGTATCTGCGAATCATCGCGCCCCTGGCGATCGGCGGCCTGTCGATTCTGCTGGCGGTCGCACTGATGTCACTCTGGAGCGGCTCCGCAGCCGTGGCCCTGCTGGTTTTCCTGTTGCTGGCCGGAGTCGGTCTGCCGCTCCTGGCGGAGCGGCTGGCCAGGGAGCCGGGGAGGCGGTCGACCGTGCTGGAGAGTGATCTGCGGGTTGCCATAACGGAAGGCCTTCAGGGGGCGGAAGAGCTGATCCTGCTCGGGGCGCTGCCCCTGCAGACGGCCCGGGTTAACGATCTTTCCCAGCGGCTGATCGCCGAACAACAACGCCTGGGCCGGATCGGCGCACTGACCCAGGCCGGCGCCGGCGCTTGCGGCGGCCTGGGTGTGGCAGCAGTACTGGCGGTGGGAGGCATGGCAACGGTCAGCGGCAGGCTGGCCGGACCGGAGCTGGTGATGGCCCTGCTGTTTGCCGCGGCGGCCTTCGAGGCTGCCGGAACCTTGCCAGGGGCGCTGCAGTTGTTTCCGGCGGCCCGGGAGGCGGCCCGGCGGATACTTGAGCTGACCAATGCACCACAGCCGGTCCCGGACCCTCCCCTCCCGGCTGCGCCGCTGCCGGCGACAACCGAAATCGTCTTCGCAGATGTTTCCTGCGACTATACACCCGGTTTTCCGGTGTTGACCAGTTTCAACCTGACCATTCCGGCCGGAAGCCGGGTGGCGCTGGTCGGACCCAGCGGTATCGGCAAAAGCACCATCGTCGAGATCCTGCTCCGTTTTCGCGACTATGGCGGCAGCGTTACCCTGGGCGGGAGCGAGATCCGCGAACTGGCCGGAGATGAGCTGCGCAGTCTTATTTCGGTCCTGCCGCAGCGGCCACACCTCTTCAACGCGAGCATCGGCGATAATATCCTGCTGGGAAATACGGGTGCGACAGGGAAACAGCTGCAGCAGGCCTTGGAAGGCGCCTGTCTGGCAGACTGGATTGGCGGTCTGCCTTTGGGGCTTGAGACCCCGGTGGGTGAAGGGGGCGCAGCCGTGTCCGGCGGTGAGGGGCGTCGAATCGCCCTGGCCCGGGCCTTGTTGAAGGATGCGCCGATCCTGCTGCTGGATGAGCCGACCGAGGGGCTGGATGCCCGGACCGAGCAGGAGCTGGTCGGTCGCCTGATACGGGCTACCAGGGGGAAAACCGTGCTGCTGATCACCCATCGGCCGGCCTGCCTAACGATGGTCGAGAGGGTGGTAGAGATGGGTAGATAGCGAGATCGTGCCTGGCGGGATGTTCAGACCGGCACAATTGGCAAACAGGAAAGCCCGGCAGCTGTAGTTGATAAACTCGCAAAAAGTCGTCATACCCGCGGCTTGTGCGCAGTAGCCCTAGCGAAGGAGCAAAGCGGGTATCCAGTGAAGTCGTATCTCACTGTAATTCCTGGATTCCCGTTTTCACGGGAATGATGGTACATCGTACATTTCAACTTTTTGCGAAAGCATCATAGTTGCCCTCACCAGAGGGGAGCTTCATTGAATACAAACAAAAACAAAAGGAAACCGACCATGCAAAACAAAAGATCAGCACTACTCTGTTGCGCGATTATCCTCGCAGGAGCGAGCGGCTGTGCTGCGGCACACGTTCAAAGTCTGACGGTCACGGGTGGCGAAGCCATTACCTATCAGTGCGGGAATGGGGAACAGATTGTCGCGCGCTACTATTCACTCTCCGACAAAAGCCTCGATTTCGTCAAGGTGCACATTCCGGACGGCACGGAGTACACCCTGCCCCAGGTTCTTTCTGGATCTGGCGTACGATATTCCGACGACAGGGAACTGGTCTGGTGGACAAAAGGTGCGGCAGCCTTTGCCGAGATGCGTGATCAGAACGGCGAGTGGCAGACCAAATACGACAACTGTACGGAAACTGGCAAAAAACAGTGACAGACTGCCTTTACGTGATAGCACTCTGGAATATCAGGGGGACGCCTCCCTCTGATGAACGCGTTCAATTCGGGGGACATACCGGGAGGGTAAGCAGATGATGAAAGGAAGCGAGAAACGTCGGGCCGACACCCCGATCGCCGAGCTTTTTCTTGACCGCTGGTCGCCGCGTGCAATGTCGGGCGAACCAATCGCGCAAGAAGACCTGATGGTACTATTTGAGGCCGCACGCTGGGCACCATCATCGTTCAACAATCAACCGTGGCGCATAATTTACGCTCGTCGCGACAGCGAACATTGGCCCTTGTTCTTGAGTCTGCTGGTCGAGTCGAACCGGATTTGGGCGAACAAAGCGGCAGCTTTGCTGGTGTTCATCTCGAAGAAGATATTCGACCACAACGGCAAGCCGGCTCGAACCCACTCGTTCGATACGGGCGCTGCGTGGGAAAACCTGGCACTGCAAGGAACGTTGCGAGGATATGTCGTCCACGGGATGCAGGGGTTCGATTACGATCGGGCGAAGTCAGCGCTCGAGATTCCGGACGAGTATCAGGTGGAGGCAATGGTGGCCGTGGGAAAGCCGGGCGCCCCGGAGTCTCTCCCGGAGAAGCTCCAGGAGATCGAAACGCCGAATGATCGCCGGCCCTTGGCGCAGACCATCTGCGAGGGACCGTTTCGCCTCTAGTTGCAGATGAAAGAAGATCAACGTATGCTTCACATATCAAGCACCCACTCCTTGCCCTGTTTCCTCACTCCTTCCTTCATGGCATCGAGGAACCTTGACCGCAGCGTATCGCTCATCAGGGCTTTTTTCACCGGGGAAAGCTTCAGGAAGGCGCCGACAAAGGCCTTCATGAACTTTTCGTTGAGGCTTTGCGGGTTGGCGAAGATCTGGTTCTGCAGGGTTCCCCTCTCCAGACATTGCAGCATGAGCCTCTCAAAGGTGGTTTCGGGGTGAATAACCCGCTGCTCCCGTTTTGCCAGACGGCAGGCTTCCGTGGGGCATTTCAGAACGCATACGCCGCAGCCGATACAGATGGAAGTATCGACCTTTGCCTTCCGATTCCTCTTTCCTTCCGGATTATTCGCGGCAGTCATCGCGATTGCGTTGATAGGGCATGCTGCGACACATTTTCCGCAGCCGGTACAGGTGTCGTCTACGATTTCGGCACTATAGCTGGAGGTAACGATGGCGTTGGGGTAGCCGTATTTACTGATGCCAAGCAGGGGACCGCAACAGCATTTGCAGCAGTGGCAGACGAACTTCATGTTTTTCCGGACATTGTCGACGCCCAGGACCAGCCCCATTTCCCGCGACTGTGCGAAATTTTCCATCATCTCGGTCCTGCTGACTTCACGGGCCAGCTTATGCCGGATCATGAAATCTGCCGCATATCCGAACGAGGAGCATTTTTCCAGGGGGACATCGCAGGTTTTCTCTCCCAGGTGCAGCTTCTCATGACGGCAGCTGCAAAACCCGATGGCAAATTTGTCGGTTTCCGCTATCAGGGCCGATGCCTTTTCGTAATCCAGAACCTCATAGAAATCCGACGGTTGCAGAGCCTCTTCATGGGGTATCGCCCTCATAAAGGAAACCTGTTTGTCCCGCCCGAAATTTGCGGCAAAAAAAGAGGTGTCACCTTCCAAATATTGATACAACAGCTTCGCCCATTCCTTGCTCTTCACATTGGGCCCCATTCTCATCATGGTAAACTCGAAAATACCGACTACCATGGGAGCAGGCCCATAGTGGTATGCCTCCTGTATCCAGAGATCGAAGACCAGGCCTTTTTCCGTCAACCCGTCGAGAAGCCGGCGCAAGACGGAATTTTGGTAACCGGTGGCCTTTTCCAGCTCGTCGAAGGTTGACAGGCCATACGGCATTTTGATTATTACGTCGGCTTCCTCCGTGGTATACAATTCCTTCAGGATGGCATGCAGCCTTTCATTCCAGGGCGCTCGCATCTCCATTCCGTCGATTTTCCTGCCAAGTTCCCGAAAGATGTCTTTTCCCACCAGATGTCCCATAATCAACCTCCTTCCTGCCGGTTTTTACTGCGAAAATGTTGTTCAAACATACACTCAGACTCCCTCTCTCGCATTACCATGAATACATCAGCCCTGCCTCCAGCTGATCATTGCTCGAAAATCTGCCGAACAGCGACTGCTGAGGGCCGGTAAAGGAAAGTACGGTTATTCCGGCCTTCCAGGAATCCGTGAACACATACCAGGCGTTGACCTTTGCCATGCTGTCACCATGCTCGGGGTTGTAGGCGATAGTGAGATTGGTCTCGATTTTCTGGTTCATCCAGCCCGTCTTGAGGTTCGCCCAGAGGAGGGTTTCGAAATTCCGCTCATACAGGGTAGCTGGCCTGGTAAGGATAACGGTCTGCTGTGCCTGCAGGGTCAGAATGCAGTCCTCGAACAGCCGGTAATCCGCTCCGATACCGTAATCCAGCGTGTCGCTTTTTTCTCCGATCGGGTTGAGAGGAAATATCCCTGCCGCCGGCTGGATGGGGTACCCCCAGAGTTCCTGGCTGCGGTTGAAGTGGCGGCCGAAAGTATACGCCATCTCCGCCCGGAGGCTCCAGTCGCCGGTGACTGTTGCGGCATCCAGGCCCAACACGGTGATTTTGTGAAAATCCGGCACAAACCCCGGGTCAATCAGGACGTTCCCAGCCTGGGGAAGTATGACCAGGGCGGTCGTTTTGAAGACCGGCCGTGGATCGTAGCCGTGGAACAGGTTCAACGCCCACTCGATGTCTCCGGCATGCCGCAGACGCAGGGCGACGGCGCTGTTGCCAACTGTTCGCGCCGGCAGATCCGGTTCGCTCGGGAAGATCTCCATGCCTGGCATGCGGGCGAGAGACGAGATGGCGGAAGCGCCGAACCAGCGCTCATTGGGCAGGGGGAGACGGTAGGGGACGAGAAGGGGAACCCATACTGCGTCAAAGTTCCAGTCGCCGTTGTTCAGGCTTGCGGACAGGGACGGGACGCCGATTTTGCGGTCTTCCAGCGATTTTCTCAGAAACCTGGTGTAGTCCCAGGGATTCAGAAGGTCGTTTATGGGGTACTCATCGAGCCTCCCCCAGGCGAAGCGCTGAATACCGGCGCGCAGCTCCAGAGTGTCTGTCGAGTAGCCGACATACAACTCCTTGAATTCAAGAAACGGGGTGTTGCTTTGATAAACTTCGTCCCAGGATTTGAGCAGCGAATGGTCCCGCACCGGCCGCTTCACGCTTCCGTCCCAGCCTCCTTCCAGCCAGGTGTGGAAGCGCCAGTTCGAAGGTGTGATATCGATCTTCAGCCTGCCGTTGAAGCTCGGGTCTTCCGAAATGCTGTCGCTGTCCAGCGCTACGCTGCCAAGCAGGCCAAGCCTTCCCGAGACGGAAAGTACATCACCTGCGAAACAGATGGAGGCGAAAAACTGAAGTAACAGAAGAAACAGGATGAACAGAAAAATACCAAAGCACCCAAAACCCCTATCCATGAACATATGTATTCGTATGGTTCGTATCATGATCGCCATTGGAGGTGGTTGGTTACCGGCAGTTGCCGTGGTGAACAAATGGGAATAACATCCTGAAAACCTGTTATTAGCCACGGATGCACACGGATTTACACGGATAAAGAATAAAAATGTTCTGAATTCTAAAAACAGGAATGAGAAGTCTGGTTTTTAGATTTCATCCGTGTCTATCCGTGTGCATCCGTGGCAAATTAAAGATTTGGATCACGTTTGCCCTGGTTGGGAGAATAGATTAAAGGCTCATATCCTGATGATCCTGGAATTATTTGTTGAGCCTTACTTCCCACTCCGCTCCAGTGACCGTTGCGTGAACAGGGAATCCGGAAAATTGGTATGGTACTTGATACTGTCGATCGTTAACTCGGTCCGGTGGCTGGTCTTCCTGTTCTCCACGTTGAGCTTGAATGGCGTCGGAATGCCCTCGATGACTTTTATCTCTTTGAAGGCCCCGGTCCGGTACAGTTCCTTTTCCTGGTAATAGTCAATTTTCAGGTGTACCCAGAGGTCTTTCGCCACCCAGGCTATGTATCTCGTATATTTCCGCCGAACTTTCGGTGTTACCTCGATCTTGTAACAGGGCCTGCCGTCAATAATCTCTTCCTGTAGGATGTTGAACTTGTAGTCATCCAGGTTCGGCGGGCCGCCGAAGTCGTCGTAGGAAAAATCGGAGCCGAAGAAGGAGTCGTCCTGGGATGTTGTGGGAATGCGTCTGACGCGTTTGTATTCCGGGAAATATGCCCAAAGGTCGCGTTCGGCAAAGGTGCGGGCATGGATCAGAAAACCGACGTCTTTCAGGTCCGGTGGCGATCTGAAAACCACCAGCACCTTGTAGCCCTCCGGTTCGGCTCTTTTGGCGTATTCCGTAAGGGTCCTGGTCCGCTTGCCGCCCCCCTTGTCGAACAGGACCATGGTGGCCTCGGTTTTACGGTCAAGCATCTTTGACCGCACCTCGTGCACTTTTTCATACACCTCACGGCCGCTCATCGCCTGGGCGGTACTTGCGGATACGCTGAGAAGCAAAAATACAAGGCAGCCGGCCAGAACTCCATGAAGATGCCCGGCTTCTGTCAACCTTCCGCTTGAAACATGTTTGCTATTCATACGTCAACGCCTCCACGACATTGGTTTTCGCCGCCCGGCGGGCGGGGTAGATTCCAGCCAGTGCTGCAAGTCCGGCGGCCATAAACAGCGCCCAGACGATGGATCCAACCGGTATGAAATATTCCACGGCTGAACTGTATTGAGCTCCTTCGAGCGTGAGCCGCCCGGTTATCATGCCTGCTCCGCAGCCGAGAATACCGCCGGCCGTCCCCATGAGCACCGATTCGAGCAGCACCACGGCGGATACTTGTCTCCTGAGCATGCCAATGGAGCGGAGGATACCGATCTCCCGGGTCCGTTCAAGCACCGAGGCAAGCAGGGTGATGATGATGCCGAAGCCGGCGATGGCCATGGTAATGACGCTCAGAGCGTAGTTGAAGACGAAGGTCTGATCCATCACCTTGCGGATCTCCTCCTTGAACTCGCTGACCGGAAGGACAAATAGTTTCCGATTTGTTCCCAGCTGGAGTTGGATGGCATTCTTTACTTTTGCGATGTCCTCTCCCGGTTTGACCCGTACCGAGAAATGATCAGCCAGTCTGTCTCCCCAATGGCGTTGGAAGGTATTGATGTCCATGATGATAGTACCACTGTCGTACAGGTAATCCACTACCACCGCGACCACACCGCAGCGAATCGGTCCCGAGGGCGTGGGGATAGTTATGAAGTCTCCCTGCTTGATGCCGAACTTCTCGGCGAACGGTTCACTCACCACCACATTGTCACGTTGCGGAAGGAGCCGACCGATCTCCTTGTTACTGCCGTGGACGACTATGAAGTTGCTGTATTCTCCCCGGCGAATCATATCAACAGAGGAAAGAAGCACCCTTTTTCCTTTAAAGTCCAGGTACAGCTTGCGCCACGGGTCGGCTGAGAGTACCCCCGGCACCTTCTCGATATCCTGCCACATATCCACCGGCATGGGGATGGTCTGGGCGTTGGTACTTGAACTAGGGTGTCCGTTCGAGACGATAATGTCGGCGCGGACCACGGCATCCAGCCAAGTGGTCACCGATTGCTTGAAACTGTTGACAAATCCGGCTGAATTGACGAACACCGAGATACCGAAGAAAATGGCTGCGACTGCCACCGCATTGCGATTGATGTTCTTTCTGAGATTGAGACCGGCCAGCATTCCCGTGGAACCGAGGCGGTACGCGAGCAGCCGATGGAACAGGGCGATAAAACCCTTGAGAAAGGCCGGAGTGACAAGGGACAGGCCAAGGAGGAGAAATATCTGGGAGAAAAAGAGAAAACCGGAACTCCGGAAAAGCGGTGAAAAGTCCGTAAACCGGTACAGGCAGTAGACCGTTGCCGCGAGGAGGATTAAAAAAGCGGCGGCGATGTTCAGGCGTTTTCCGGTAAAAAAACCCTCCTCGGACCAGGCTACCGAGCGGATGGCAGAGATCGGCGAGATACGGCTCCCGGCGAGGACCGGGAAGACGGCCGCAGCGAGACTGGCGGCGATGCCGCAGGCGATCCCGGCCAGGGGGTGCAGCCAGGTGACGCTGATTCCGGTGACTGAGGTCCTGGCGTACCAACTGGAAACGATCTTGCCCAAGACACCCACGATCGAGTCGGCGACCAGAATTCCCAACCCGACGCCGAGCACCGAGGCGACAACCGAGATTACCAAGGTCTCGGCCAGGAACAGCCGCATGATTTGTCCCCGGGTGACCCCCAGCGCACGCAGAATCCCGATCTCCTTGCGACGGTGCACAATCGAGATGGAGACGGCGTTGTAGATCAGGTACATGCCGACCACTATGGCAAAAATGCTGATCAGGTTCAGGCCGGTCTGGAATTTTTCGAGCATCCCCTCGATCTGTCTTGTCCGGCCGGCCGGCGTCTCTACCGTGTAGCCCTGCGGGAGCGCGGCCAAAATCCGTTGCCGCACCGTTTCCAGTTCTTCACCCGGCACGAGACTGACATCGACACGGTCGATGCGCCCCTCCTTGCCAAAAGCCATCTGCGCCGCATAGATGTCCATGACCGCCAGATTCCCGCCCATGACCTTTGCCGGCCCTTCGGGATTGAGGATGCCCCGTACGCGGAAGGTGAGCGTCCCGCGAACAGTCTCCACCTGGATTTTCTGGTCCATGACGATCCCCTCCCGTTCGGCCATAGCCTTGGTAACGAGAATGGAGTCAGGCTTGGCCAGGAACAGCAGGGAGTCGGGGATGTCTGCATTTTCATCGGCAAGGCTGTAACTACGGATCTGGCTGTCGACCAGCACATCCACGCCGAGGATCATGATCGACCGTTCCTTGCCGACAGCGAGGAGTCCGTCGGTATCCACGACAGGCACGGCGTATTCCACACCGGCCACGGAGCGGACCAGGTCGAGGATATCCTCGGGAAAACCGGACTGGGCGCCGGTAACCTGCAGTGCTGCCCGGCCGGTGGCATTGTGAAAGGAATCCTCGAAAGAACGGAGCACGCTCTTATTGACGATGCCGATCGATACGATGGCGGCAACACCCAGGCTGATACCGGCCAGGGCAAGGAGCGTCTGGGCCTTCTGATACTTGATATGTCTGAGGCTGATGTGACGCAGCAGGTTGGTGAGGTTCATGAATTTGCCCCGCCCAAGGAGATGTCCTCGGAAAGGATCCCGTCCTTGAGGGTAATGATGCGAGTGCCATAGGCTGCCGCTTTCGGATCGTGGGTGACCATGACGATGGTCTGCCCCTTTTCGTTGAGATGCGCCAGGAGCATGAAGATCTCTTCACTGGTATGGGAATCCAGATTGCCGGTCGGTTCGTCCGCCAGGAGGACGGCGGGGTCGGTAATGAGTGCCCGGGCGATTGCCACCCGCTGCATCTCGCCGCCCGAAAGCTGCTCCGGCCGGTGCTCCATGCGCGCCCCCAGTCCCACCTGCTCTAAGAGGCTGACCGCCTTCGGCTTTATCCGGGAGAAGGGAATGCCTTCGAGGAGGAGCGGCAGGCCGACATTTTCTGCCGCGGTCAGAATGGGAAGAAGATTGAAAAACTGAAAGATGAATCCGATGCGTCTGCGCCGGATCAGGGTGAGCTCATCGTCAGTGATGCCATGGAGAGGTCTGTCGTCGATGAAGATCTCCCCCGAGGTGGGCTGGTCGAGTCCGCCGATCAGGTTCAGCAACGTGCTCTTGCCTGAACCGCTCGGCCCCATGATGGAGAGAAACTCGCCCTTTTTAATGCTCAGGGAAACGTCCCGTAAGGCGTGTACCTCCCGTGCTCCCTGCTGATACGTTTTCCCGGCATTCATTATCTCGATCATGGGTATCCTCCCGTTTCACTTTTCTCGCCCGATTCCGCCCTGATTTTCGCGGCGCACAACGTCAACCATTTGATATCCGCTTCAGCGTGGAACAATCCCGCATCCATAAGCAATTCAGTAACCAGGGTGACATTACCTTCCGGTTTTTTCTTCAATCGCACCTTCTGTTGGGTAAGCCGGTTCATCTGTTTGAGATAGAGTGCTTTTTGTTTTTCGATCAATTCCAGGATGGGGCCGGGGTCGTTCTTGTCCATGAACACCAGTTTTATGAAAAATTCATCGCGGAGCGCGCGAACCTTGTTCACCGGGGTTGCAAGCCATTCTTCCAGTTCCGCCCTTCCCTTCCGGGTAATGCTGTAGATCTTTTTGTCCGGTCGTCTCTCCTGTGTCTGCAGATCATGGGTAACAAGGTCTTCTTTTTCCAGCCGGTCGAGGGTGGTGTATATCTGGCCATAGTTAAGGCTCCAGAACTCTCCCACTTTCTCATCGAAGCTGCTTTTGAGTTCGTATCCGTGCAGATTTTTTTCTGCGAGAATACCGAGCATGGCATATTTAACCGACATATATACTCCTAAATCTTATATAGTTTTCATCCGGAAAGTCCAAAATAGTGCTATCCCCGTTGGGCTGGGGCTTTCCCGGAGTCTCTCGCACGGCTTCATGGCACAACATTGACAGCAAGGAAAGCGCCTGAAGCCGGCAGGTTGTCCGATCCGTGTCTCGATTGGCGACCGATTACGAGAAGCTTCGGGGAAGTTCCAGCCCAGCCCCTGCCGAGACTTTCCGGATGGAAACTATATATATAAAAGTTTATAGCTAAAAGTATATAGCCAGTCAAGTTGATTTAAATATTTTATAATGTTCCGGAAAAGAAGGACAACGGGGCTTAGTTGTACCGTGAATATGTCACTACATTCTCTTATTCAACAGTGCAACGATCGGGAGCATCTCGCGTGCACCCGTAACGACAGCTTCGAGAGGCTTGGGGGGCAAAATAACGGAGATATGCGTCCTAGACTCCAATCGTTCGCGCATGCCATGAAGAAGGGCACCCCCACCACTCAAAAAGATCCCGTTTTCAATTATTTCGCACCCGATACCAGGTGAAAGATCCTGCAACAAACAGTGTGCGACATCCAGGATCACTCTGGTAATTGGTTCAATCTGTTCTTGAATTTCCTTCACCGGCATTGATATGGATTCTGATGACCCTCTTCGCTCTAACCGGCCATGAAAAGTTAAACAGCCATCCGATAAATCCGTACGGGAAACACCAGTTTCCCGTACGATCCGTTCCGCCTCATTTTCGCAAATGCAGATCTTATTCTCAGATAACAGAGCTTTGATCAAAAGACGCCGCAGGTCGAAACACCCAATCCGTACAGCACTTTTTTTAATGATCTTGCCCGACCTGATGACTGCGCAGTCCGTAACTCCTTCGCCAATATCGACTATCATTCCGGCATAGGGAGACGCCACGTCCATTCCGGCACCAATAGCAGCCGCAAGGGGCTCCGGAACGATAAATACCGTCGAAGCCCCTGCCTTGGAAATGCACTCTCGTAACGCATTGAGTTCTACTGTTGAGGCATCAGAGGGGACACAAGCGACTACATTTGGGCGAACTATTCCGAATTTACGTGCCTTGTAGAGAAGAGGCTGGAGTAGTTCCACTACGGAACTGCAATCTTTGATGATTCCGGATCGCAAGACTGGCCGGCCTCTGACGATTGACGGTACAACATATAGATTTCTCGTCCCGGATGATATGCGAGTCATTGCGGTTCCAAGGTCTATCGCAATATCCGGTTTCCAGAATGAACTACGCAGATAATTTCCCATCAGTCACACCTCTTCAACAGATTACAAATGATAATCGCCTGCTTTTTCAGGCTGATAGAGAATTTTTTGCACCTTCATTCGTCTTTCCCCTGTTGGTGTTTTGACCCTGAGAATATGGCCGACACGGCACCCGATCATCGCTGTTCCGAGCGGTGAGAGCACTGATACCTTGTTCTGTTCTATGTCAGCTTCTTTTGGGAATACCAGAATGTATTCCTTACGCTGGTTATTTTCCAAGTCATCGAGAAGCACTTTGGAGTTCATGGTTATGACATTTGGAGGGATTTCAGTCGAGTCTACGATTTCAGCTTTCATGAGTTCCTTTGTCAGTCCCTCTAGGTGCTTGAAGTCTCTTTTGGCATTCTTCGCAGCGATTGCCAGAACTTCTTCCAGCCGAGTCATATCATATTCAGTAATGTAGATCATTTTTGCGTCGATATTTTTTTTCATCAGTTTCTCCAAATCGAAAAGTTGAATTATGTTGTTTCATACAAATAGTGCTATAACGGCAAAATCATGTAAAAGAAGACGCACGAATGCATGTTCTCTCGCATGTAAACAAGCAGAGATGCCGCACATAAAGTTGACTTATTTGCTAATAACGATGAGTGTTGTCAGGATCCGGGCACACAAACATGCACAAATACCTACGTTCCATAACCCAAAATGGTCGGTTTCAGGTAATATCAGGAAAGATACACTGGTGGTGCCCTGACAGGAACTGCCGAATGGAATGGAATGAATACCCGGTGAAGTTTGACACGATCAATTGAAGATGTACTGGAAGACGGTTCGACAAAGAGAGTACCTCTCAGTAACGCGAAAAAAATGACGGATTTTTTCACATGAGAGGTAGAGGTACTCCCCTTCGCCTTGAGAGTGAATGTTCGGGATTTCGTTTCAGGCAAAACCGAGGAATAAGATACAAGTATACCTTGGGCTGAAAAGACAACTAAAATCGTAAAAATCGCTAATTTCAGATTTGATTTGTTTGCACAAATCATATTGAACGAAATCATTTTCTAACCATATCTCAATTACTGGAAAGTATCAAGTTGCCACGAGAGTGGGTTCGTGCTGGGAAAAAGAAATCGGGAACCCACAAGCGGGAACCAGATTCTATAGTGTAGGCATATGCAGCGATTTATTACTGCATTTACTACGGCAAAATAGGAATAGAGTCTAACTTTATCGACATCTGTTGTATTGACGCCCCAACGCGGATGGATCCGGACACCGGGTGAAAATCTTGTGCCTTTAACCAAGGTAAGCATTCAACTCGTCGTTCCTGAGTTGCCCATCTTTGTCACTGCTCGGAAGGCCGCAGGTACGATTACAGTCCCAGGATGTGAATCGCAAGTCACTCTATTTACTGAAATTGCTGGATATCATTTCTTGTCTCGCCAATAGTTGTTGGCTGCGGCAACGGTTTGAAAATGAATGGCCACAACCTGTGAGACTGCAATTAAGGAATCGGCATTTTTTGAATAAACATCGCGCAGTTTTACCAGAATTTCTTTATTGGGCTGCGTAGCTTTGACCGCCTTCCGGGACAGTGCGATCGCGAGTTGAAAACCTTGTTCCGGCGTTTCGGTTATCAAACTGAGAGGCGGCGCCTGCTTGACCATTTCGGTCATGCTTTTGTTCGAATCAGCAAACACTGGAGTACCGGACATACAGTGAAACAGAACTGCAATGACAAAAATCGATATGCATTTCATCGTACATTCTCCTTTCATCAGATACGTAGAGATTCTTTGACCAAGCTGCCAAGAGGAAGTCAAATCACCACCTCACTCGTAAGGATCTGAGTAAGGTGGCAATAATCCACCGGTACAAGCTGTCAGACGAGCAGATCTTCGTAAAAAGCCCCGAAGGTATTCTGCGGATTCCGGATATGGATCTCAACCATCCAGATATTTGCCTTGGGATGAAATGCAATCTCGTGCAACGGTCCCTCGTAGTGCTCGGCACTGGAATAGTCACCCAAACGATGCCCGCCCAGATCCATGTTCAATTCCCAGCCCAGATCTTTCGCCATTTTTTGGGCGAATTCATACAGCTCGACACCGGTCGCTTTGCCTGCTTTCCACTTGTCGGCAACGGCTTCGAAGATCTTCCTGGCGTCAACCGCGCAGCGCTTCATTTCCGGATTGCTCCCGGTGACAAACGTGTCGCCTGCGTCTCCTTCGTAGCCATCCCAAACAGGAGCGATATCTATAAAAAAGATATCATCTTCGCCCAGACGGACACCCGGTACGGAATCCGCGCCAAAGGTAATGGTGGTGTTGCTGCCGAAGCGAATATACGGTTTATGAAATGCTTTTGCAGCGCCCATCTCCTTTAAGGTATCGACCACCAGTTTATTGGCGTCCTCCTCCAGCATGCCCGCCTTAACCCGGGAAGCAATCAGTTTTACCGCCTCCTGTGCCTTCGCCTTGATTTCCAGCATTTTCTCAACCGAAAAATCTGCTTTGGTTTTCTCGAGTGCTGCTGCGTTTTGAATCGTCATAACGTACTCTCCTTTTTTGTGGTTTGGTTCTGTGTATGACGCTATCGGCGCTGCGCCCAGGTTATTCATC
>Ga0351906_1057_pt1 | contig 32886 bp, 23 predicted proteins | sample BONcelHT113001E5_FD_206866 | JGI IMG/M metagenome (GOLD analysis project Ga0351906, IMG submission 206866) | Enriched cells from coal bed in the Powder River Basin, Montana, United States - BONCAT cells T11 rep1 HSBNCT.T11.300.1.E5 ... | reverse complement strand
AAAAACCAATTCCGTACGATATACCGAACGGTATTGGAATGTTCTTGCGAATATACTGATCGATAAACAGGTTCACGTTGGCAATCGTGGATCTCGGGACGTACACAACGTCATAGGGAGCGAGACGGATATTCTGGTTATCATCGGTTGCGCTTCTTATCTCGTTAAGATTCACTTCGATCGCCAGCGGTTTGTTGTCTTTCGACTTGCGAATGATCAGAATCTGGCTCGACTTGGCAGTGTCTTTTAACCCACCCGCTTCGGCGATGGACTGCAGAACTGTCAGTGGGCCAAGCAGTTCTACCATTCCGGGTGAGTTGACTTCCCCGTCAACATAGACTCTTTGCGAACTGAAGGACCGGATGATAACGGCAATGCCGGGATTGGCAAGCTCCTTTTCATAGCTTTTTTCCAGTGTGGAAGTTAACTGGGCGGGGGTCATCCCCGCTGCCGGTATTTCCGGCGCCAATTGCAGAGAAATGCGACCGTCGGGCCGAACAACTACACTATCGTTCAGTTCGGGATTGTAAAAAAACTTGATATCCAGTGTGTCTCCGGGCTGAATCAGATATTCATCCAGCGAGGATGAAGTCGCCACAGTGTCCAGCTGCCCGGATGGAATGATGTTATGTGCCGTGCATGCCGTCATCAATACCGAAAGTAATAAAATCTTCACTAAATTGGTTAACATTATTTCCTCCTTACTCATAGTAGCGACAATTTTTGAAATGGATTGTATTGGAATTGTAGCGCAGGCGCGAAGCTTGTCAAATTGTACGAATACTAAAGTTTGAAACCAATCGGATGGATACAGAGTCTTGTTTTTAGACTCAAATCGGGCTCTGGTACTAAGTCTAATGCTTCTACGACCCCGTAAAGAGGGTGATGAACGGGAGAGATAGGATCCACTTCGTACAGAATGTGACAATTGATTACTGATACGCGCTGCAGGTGGCTGCACTGCAAACCTCTGGGTACCGGCTTTGCTCCTTCGCTTGGGCTCCTGAGCACAAGTCACCGGGGTGACGTTTTTTTACGAAACCCTAACTTTGGTATAAGGAGAACAACGAGGGAACTGGATGCTGCTTGCAGGACGCCTGTGGCAACTTGGGCGGCAATTTTTTAGCTATGCCGTGAAGAAAGATTCAGAATTCAAGCTGGAGGTGAAGGAACGTGCAGACATATCGGATTCTGGTCACGTTCGATCTTTCTCTAAGGAGTCGTTTGGCCCCTTGCGGAGGATGTTGTAGGCGAGGTTCGTGAAAAGACTCCGGGGGTTCGCCTTGATGCGACAAAAAATGGAAGACCAGGAATAGGCTTCCTGTCGAGCCTCCAGCCAACCCTGGTACAGTCGTTCCGGGGTCATCAATTTTGGACGATAGACGACTTCGGAATGATTGTAGCGCTTCCAGTCCTTGTGAAGGAGGCGATCTTCCTGGTCAAATTGGGTAAAAAGCGCGGTGCCGGGGTAAGGCGTCAGGAGATGAAAGGTGGGAAGGCTGGGGACGGTTTCCTCGACAAAGCGGAGCGTTTTTTCAAAGATGCTCTCGTCATGGTCGTCGAAGCCGAAAATGATGGAAGCCTCCAGGACGATCCCGGCGTCCCGGATTCTTTTAATCAGATCTGCCTGGGACGAGCCATTGGCAGTTTTCGGATGGTTTGCGTGCAGTCCGGTTACTGATTCAATGCCGACAAAAATGCCGATGCATCCGGACTCCGCCACCAGCCGAACCAGTTCCGGGTCCTCGGCAAAACGCAGGTTTGCCTGTCCGCCCCAGCGGAGTCCGCGCCCCTTAAGCCGTTCAAGAATCGGCTTGGCTCTTTCCGGGTCTCCAAGGATATTGTCATCAAGAAAAACGGTAAGTTTTTTGTCGAACGACTGGAGTTCTGCGGCAATTTCGTCAGGATCCCGGTAGCGGAAGCTGTTCCCGAAGTAGGGGGTGACGATGCAAAAGGGGCAGTCGTAGGGACAGCCGCGGCTGGCCTGGAGGGTTTGGGTGGTGAGATATCTCTTGCCGTCAAAGATCTCCCGCCGGGCCCAGGGGATTGTCAGGCGGTTTCCGCCCGGAAGCGGCGCGCGATAGGTTTGCTGAAGTCTACCGTGCAGGAGATCCTCCAGGAGTGTTTCCCAGACAGGTTCGGCTTCGCCGATGACGACGGCGTCGGCATGGCGGAGGGCTTCTTCGGGGAGCACCGTCGGATGTATTCCTCCCAGGACCACCGGAATTCCCCTTTTGCGGAAAGCATCGGCAATCTCGTAGGCACGCGTTGCCTGGTGGGTCATGGCGGTAATTCCGACCAGGGTGAAGTTTTCGTCAAGGGGCACGGTATCATGCAGTTCGTCCGCCAGCGTCACTTTCCAGCTGAGCGGAGTTGCGGCGGCTACCTGTTTAAGGGAAAGGGAGGGGAGCTGAAAATATCGTGCCCAGCCGAGTTTATGGGTGGACGGGTACACCAGAAGGAGGTGTGGTTGTGTAGAAGAGTCAGTCATTGGTGCCCCTTTAGGACGAATATCGGCAATTGTGTGACGTTTCTCGCTGGGCGCGGGTCGCAGCGTATTCGCGGAGGTAGGTGTCCGGCTTCATCATGGCCTGGGTGCGGCGCAGCACTCTGATCATGTACGGTATCTGGAGCGGTTTCACCTGGCGCAGCCAGTCAATCAGCTTCTTGTCTCCCGCGGTGTTGAGAATGGACCGCCGCCAGGTTTCGGCATACAGCTCACAGAAGCGCTCCGCACCGAGCTGAGGCTCCCAGAGAAGATGGTGCATGTCGAAGTCCGCCCACGGGATACCCTGCAGCCGGTAGGCATTCTGTTGATACATGTCAGTTCCCGGTAACGGGGTCAGAAGTGTGAATCCCGATCTCTGGAGACGATGTTTCGCGACGAAATCCCACAACTCGTGGAAATCCTCTTCCTGCCATTGCGGGTCGATGAGGAAATTGCCGTTAATGCCGTAGCGATGCGAGCGGGCGACATCGACCGCAGTCAGGCTTTCCTTGACCCCGGCATCTTTGCTGATGTCTGACAGTGCCCGTTCGCTGGCGTACTCGAATCCGAGGAAGATATCGAAATCCTTTGCGATCGGTCGCCAGGCTTCGAGAAGTTCGGAATTGCGGGAGATGAGGTCGGTCCGGCTTTGCACAAGAATCCATTTCTTGCGAATTCCCCTCGTCCTGAGCGCCTGGGCCAGTTCCAGGCTGCGGGCAGGGTTGTTCCAGAAAAGATCGTCGGCGACGAAGATTGAATCTCCGGTAGTCGCGAAGTCTTCCACTACCGCGCCGATGCTTCGCTCCCGGTAGCTGCGATCGTAGACTTGCCACACGGAGCAGAAGGAACAGCGGAAAGGGCAGCCACGGGCTGTTTCGATGAGCCAAACCGGTTTGAAGAGCAGGCAATGGTACCCGGAGCGATGCCGGGCTACCAAGTCACGGGCCGGAAGGGGGACGAGATCAAGGTGCGTCCGCTGCTCGGGAGAACCGGTGGTGATCCAGCCTTCCTTTGTTCTGAGACGCAGGGCGGGGACTTCCGTAAGCGGGGTTCCGCTGTCGATGGCGGAAACCAGCATGGGGACAAGCGCCTCACCGTCATCGAGTGCGATGGCATCGATCTCCGCCTGCTCCAGAGGTGAACTGAAGGCCATGGCTGCATGCCCGCCTACCAGGATGAATGTCTCGGGTGACGCCTTGCGTACTTCCCGGGCCGTTGCCACTACCTGATCATATTCCAGCGCATGAAGGCAGGAGATGCCGACGATCCGGGGTCGGGTGCGCCGGACCCAGGTTGCTGCGTCCGGGCGGAAACGAAGGTCGGCGATGGTGGCGGTGTGGCCGAGCGGCAAAAGGGCCGCGGCGATGTACTCGAGTCCGAGCGGTTCTACCCGAAAAAAGGGTCCGAGACCGAACTGCTCGTTACCAGGGTTGGGGCGAAGGAAGAGAATATTCATTATTGATACCCGTTTTGCCGGAAAGATGTTCCGACTGGTGAAAATCAGTCCAGGAAATCAGTCGTAACGGTTGCTGTATAAGAGACCCCTTGGGGAGCGGAAGGGAGCATTCCGTCGCGATACTAGCAACTTTTGCCCAGACTTGACCAGAACTTTTTCAGCTACACCGAAAGTGCCTCCAGCTCCTCCCAGCGTGCATACGCTTCCTCCAGCTTGCTTTCAACCGCATGGAGTTGTCCCGTGAACTGTGCAACGTCAGTTCCTGCGTTCCGGTAAAATTCAGGGTCGGCGAGTTTTTCGTGGAGCAATGCCAACTCCGCTTCCAATGAAGCGATGCGATCCGGCAGAGACTCCAGTTCCCGCTGCTCCTTGAAGGAGAGTTTGCGGGGTTTATCCGCCTCACTTCGGGTTTTTCCCTTTGACGGTGAAGCCGCTGCGGCTGGTGTGGCAGCGGAGGGTGCCGGCATCGCTTGCCGGAGCCAATCATCATACCCGCCGACATACTCACGGACCTGTCCGCCTTCGCCGAGGACCATGGTACTGGTAACGACATTATTGAGGAATTCCCGGTCATGGCTCACCAGCAGAAGGGTTCCGGGATACTCGGACAGCAGTTCTTCGAGAAGGTCCAGGGTCTCGGCATCCAGGTCATTGGTCGGTTCGTCCATGACCAGGACATTGGAGGGCTTGGTGAACAGCTTGGCCAGGAGGAGCCGGTTTCGCTCACCGCCTGACAGGATCCGTACCGGGCTTCGTGCCCTTTCCGGGGAAAAGAGGAAGTCCTGCAGATAGCCGATGATATGGCGCTGCCTGCCGTTGATGATAACGGAATCGTTTCCCTCTCCCACGTTTTCCTGCACGGTCTGGTCCGGGTCCAGCTGTTCGCGAAGCTGATCGAAGTACAGGACCTCCCGGCGGGTGCCGAGACGAATTTCACCGCTTTGGGGTTCCAGTTCCCCAAGAAGCAGCCGCAGCAGGGTGGTTTTGCCCGATCCGTTGGGGCCGATGATGCCAACCCGGTCACCCCGCGTGATGGTGGTGGTGAGATTGCTGATGACCGGTTTGCCGTCGTAGCTGAAGGAGACGGCCTCCGCTTCCACCACCAGGTTGCCGGAGCGTTCGGTTTCCTGCAGCTGCATCTTAACCGAGCCTATTCTTTCCCTCCTGGAATTCCGCTCCTCCCGCAGTTTCTTAAGTGCCCGGACGCGGCCCTCGTTACGGGTCCGGCGCGCCTTGATTCCCTGACGGATCCAGGCCTCTTCCTGGGCAAGTTTCTTGTCAAACAGAGCCTGCCGGGTAATTTCCGCTTCCAGAAGTGCCTCCCGGCGCTCGACGAACGTATCATAGCCACAGGAAAAGACATACAGCCTGCCCTTTTCCAACTCTGCGACACGGTTTGCCATTTTTCGGGCAAAGGCGCGGTCGTGGGTCACAAAGAGGAAGGTTTTTACTTCCTTGAGGAGAAAATCCTCCAACCAGATAATGGTATCGATGTCCAGGTGGTTGGTCGGTTCGTCAAGGATAAGTATATCAGGCTGGGATACCAGGGCTCGGGCCAGAAGAGCGCGACGCTTTGTGCCTCCGGACAGCTGGGCGAATTGTGCTTCCGGATCAAGGGTGAGCCGACCGAGAACACGCTCCACCTCCTGATGCAGGCTCCAACCGCCGGAGTCTTCGAGGGACTTGTGCAGCTGTTCCAGGGTTTTCAGCAGTTCGTCGCTTTTTTCCGTGGCAAGGCGGATACTCACATGGTGATATTCAGCCAGGAGTTCCGCTGCGTCGCCCATGCCGCCGGCGACTACATCGAAGACCGTTCCTGTGAGGTTCGGGGGGGACTCCTGGGTAACAACGGCCGTTCGCAGTCCCTGTTGACGGATGATCTCTCCACTGTCGGGAGGCAGTTCGCCGGCAATCATCTTCAGCAGGGTTGATTTGCCGGTTCCATTCCGTCCCAGCAGGCACAGGCGGTCCCCTTCCTCAATCTGGAGGTTGAGCCCCTCAAAGAGAGCTGGACCTCCGAATGCGATCTGAATAGAGCGAAGCGTTAGTAATGACACAAAAATCCTCTTGTTGAATTTGCGAGCAGGGAAATCATCTTCTCCCATTTGCAGCCGTCCGTCAAGCTCCTGTCGGCTCAATGGGATAGGGATTGCGAGGGTCGGCCTTGAGGCGCATGTCAAGGACGTCCAGCAGCAGGTGGGCAGCAGCCTTCGGAGGGGCCCTCAGGAGGTTGCGGTGTAATTCGGACAGGCCGCCCGGAACACCCTGGACAAGGTACTCCATGGCCTCTTGCTGATCGTCAAGACGGGAAAGTCGATCCAGTTCCTGCTCAGTCCGGCAATGGGTAAGAGGGATTCCATTGGCGAGACCCCAGGCCATGAGCTGAAAAACCGGAAGGATGTCGGGACATTCGGTTTGACCGGCTGCCTTGAGCTTGAGGGAGGCCACAAGGTTCAGGGGCAGAAGATGCAGATGGTCGCTGTTTTTCCTGTTCATCGCTTGTACCTTTTCCGAAACGTGGGGACACGATTGTTACCGTTGCTTTCCGCTACCAAAGATCGAACCCAGGACCCCTCGTATGATCTGGCGGCCAACCTGGCTGCCGATGGCATGGGCGGCGCTTTTTGCGAAAGCGCCGAGGAGATCAGCTGTACCGGAGCGTCCCCTGCCGGTGACACGTTCCGGTGAAGGAGGAGGCGCCGATTCTGCAGCGGACAGTTCTGCCTTTTTCTTCAAAATTTCATAGGCGGATTCGCGATCTATGGTCTTTTCATAGGTCCCGAAGAGCAGGGATCTCTGCACGATTCGACTAAATTCATCGGCTGTCAGAAGTGTCAGGCTGCTGCGGGGTGGTGCAACCAGAGCCCTGTCCACCATGGCGGGAGTTCCCTTTTCGTCCAGCAGGGAGACCAGCGCTTCGCCGACCCCCAGTTCCATTATGGCGGTTTTCGTGTCAAGCTTCGGATTGGTCCGGAAGGTTTGCGCAGCTGCCTGAACGGCTTTCTGGTCCCGCGGGGTGAAGGCGCGCAGGGCATGTTGTACCCGGTTGCCCAGTTGGCCGAGCACCTTGTCAGGGATATCAAGGGGATTCTGGGTGACGAAATAGACCCCAACTCCTTTGGAGCGGATCAGGCGCACGACCTGTTCGATCCGGTCTTCCAGTACCTGGGAGAGATCTTCGAACAGGAGGTGCGCCTCATCGAAGAAGAATACGATTTTTGGTTTTGCCGGGTCGCCAACCTCGGGAAGTTGCTCGAAGAGTTCAGCCAGGAGCCAGAGCAGGAACGTGGCATAGACCTTCGGCGACTGCATGAGTCGCTCGGCAGCGAGGATGTTCACAGTACCCCTGCCATCCGCGTCCGTCTGCAGGAAGTCCATGATATCTAGGGCCGGCTCACCAAAGAGGTAGTCACCGCCCTGTTCCTCGAGCACCAGGAGATTGCGCTGGATGGCACCGATGCTGGCAGGGGAAATGTTGCCGTACTCGGTTTTGAACTGTGCAGCATTGTCGCCGACAAAGCGCACCATCGCCCGCAAATCTTTTATGTCCAGCAGGAGGAGCCCGTTGTCATCGGCAATCTTGAAAACGAGGCTCATGACCCCGCTTTGGGTTTCATTCAGGGAAAGAATGCGCGAGATGAGCAGGGGACCCATTTCAGAGACCGTAGCCCTGATCGGATGGCCCCGCTCGCCGAAGATGTCCCAGAAAACAACGGGAAAGCCGCCATAGGTGAAATCCTCCAGACCCAGCTCCCGTACCCTTTCCGTCACCTTCGGATGATCTCCACCCGGTTTCGCCATGCCGGAGAGGTCTCCCTTGATGTCTGCCATGAAGACCGGAATTCCCCTGGCACTGAACTGCTCGGCAAGAACCCGCAAGGTCACTGTCTTGCCGGTGCCGGTGGCACCGGCTATCAGACCGTGGCGGTTCGCCATTCGGGGAGAAAGGAAAAGCTCTTCTGTACCCTTGCCGACAAGAATCGGTGATACTTGTGTAGACATGAACCCTCCGGAAGATATCGGATATCACGTTTTTAATGATACGATCTTCTCTGATTTTAGGCTGTTCGTCAACCCGCAGTTGCACGGAGGAAAAGAAAAAGCCCGCGTAGCGGGCTTTTTCTCTCTGCTTATTGCTCGACCAGCCAGACTTCGATCTTCTGTAACTCTTCTCCCCAGCCCTGTCCCAGGCGTGCCGAGAGAAAGGCGGCAAAGAGGCTGTCAAACATCTGGAGTCCTACTTCCATAACGTACATTTTTTCGAAAAAGAGCGCTTCCTTTTCGCTGGCCTCGTCAACGCCGGAATCCCGCTCTTCCTGCACTTTCGGAGTTTTGAAAGAGGCAAACTGGAACATTTCGCCTTTCAGCGTCATCTTCCAGATGTGTTCTCCCTTTTCCAGGTAAATGATTGCCTCGGTGATCATCTTGCCGTTGCTGAGGGCCAGGCGGACTTCACCAAACCGGTCCTGGGGACCTGAGATGGTAATTTTCTGTGCGCCGTCGTCTCCGGATCCGCAGAGAACCATGCGATCGTTCACGTAGGCCGTGAATGATTCTCCAACGTTGGCCGGACCCGGCCGGACAAGCCGGTATTCTCCCGACTCGTTCAGGGTCCGGTAGGTGACCCAGAGGAAAAAGTCAGTTCCGATCCATTGGTTGCTGCGAATCAAATCGAGAACTGCCTCCGACCCGGCCCTGTTGGCCTTCTGCAATGGCTCGGAGAGTTCGGGCGGAATAACATCCTCGGCCCGGGAGAATGGATGGATCGCGACCAGCCGGAAATTTTCGAAGGTTTTTTTGAAAAGATTGTCGAAGAGCTCAACCGTTTTTGCGCTGACCGATGCGATGGAGAGAGTGTTGCTCCGGGTATCCCAAACTGCATCACAGGTTGACGGGACCGGTAGTGTCCGTGCGAGCAGAGAGATGCGGACGGACTCCTTCAGCTCCTCTCTCTTCTGTTTCGGCACCCGGGTAAAGCCGGGATTGTCGAAGAGGAACTCTTCTTCGGCAACTTTCTGGTAGGCCTTCAGCAGGGCTGCCGGAATGCTCCGCTTGTCCTGACGCAGGGTAAAGAAAAGGTACTTGTCACGCCAGAAAGCCGACGGGACACTAAAGTCGTTTATGCGGTGGTCATCCGGCGCAACCCAGCCAACGGAAAGTTCCTCGGTACCTACGTCGATGGGGACAAAGCCGTTCCTTGTCAGTCGCTCGGAAACCCAGGCAAAGGTATCAATATCGGGGATTTCCCCGACAACCTTGAACTGGCAGATGCTGACCGTGTTCGAGAGAATTCCCATAGAGTGCTCCTTCCTGGTAGTAAAAATTCACATGGATACACCCTTTTAACGGATTGGGCAAGTAAATTCTGGGCACAAAAAAAAGCCCGCGGAACGGGCTTGTTTTGTAGAGAAGCGGTACTAAGATCCCTGATGATGGTGGCTGACGGGATCGCATTATTTCACTTAGGAGCTGTAAATGAATAACATGGTCAAGATTGCGCTCGGATTTAGGTCAGATTTGCCAGAACTGATTGAGCCAAACCGCAGACGTAGCAGGGCTACGTTGAGGATTTGGTGATTGAAGTTCGGTCAAAGATGGCCTGAAGATGAGATGCAAGATGCCCATGTTATTTGTTTGCTGCTCCTAACGGACAGTTTCCACCCTTTGGCTGCTTTGCCGCGGGACCCTTACAGGTATCAAATTTTTTCAACTGTTCAGCGGTCAGGAGTGGCTTGACTTTCTCCTGCATTTGTCCGCGCAGTTGCTGCATTTTTGCCCGTCGTTGTTCCCTGGTCAGGTTCTGGTCGGCACGCACGGCCTGTTTCTCCTTGATGGCTTCCTCAAGGATCGGTTTGATCTTCGCCTGCTGATCAGCGGAGAGACCCATGCAGGCAGTCATTCTCGCCAGGTGCTTGTCCGGATCCATCCGGTAGGCTTTCCCGTGACCCATATGTTTTCTGCAACCATTTTTCCCTTTCCAGTGGTGGCCGGTTGCTGTTTTCATTTCGGCAAACTGTCTGTTTTGTTCCGGAGTCAGGATCGGCTTCATTTTGTCATGGAGTTGTCCGCGCAGTTCCAGCATTTTTGTCCGTCGTTGCTCCCGGGTCAGGTTCTGATCGGCGCGCACGGCCTGCTTTGCTTTGAAGTTTTCCTCAAGGAGCGGTTTGATCTTTGCCTTCTGAGCTTCGGAAAGTCCGAGACAGGCGGCCATCTTCGCCAGATGGGAATCTGCATTCATCGGTTTGCCGACGGCACATCCGTAAGCCATATTTCCTCTGTTAGGGCTTTTTACTTGTGCCTCTTCGGCCGGGGCAAGCTGTACCAGTCCCGCGGAAGCAACCAGAACAGCGGCCGCCGCGATCAGCAATTTCATCTTTTTCATGGTCGTGTATCTCCTTTTGCGTCTTATTTTTGTCATGTCATGGGTGAACACGTGAGTTACTTACCAAAACGGAGAGTGTCATGGTTGGTTGACATGAAAAGTTGATCTGGAGAAGGGGAGGTCCGGAGAATGATGCTTTCGCGACCTGGCCGGTCAGTGAGTTGTGCCGTGTAGCACAGTATTTAGTGAAATTCCACCGGTCGGTGATCCTTCGGTTTTTTCAGCAGGATGAGCAAGGGTATGATGACGAGAAAGGCGATGCCGATTACCCAGAAGATGTAATTGTAGGCGAGCATGCCGGCCTGCCTTTGCACCATGCTGTTGATAATGGCCAAAGCGGTTTTCTCGGCGGTGACAGCATCGACTCCCCTGGCTATGGCTGCCTGCTGGAGTTCTGCCATCCGGAGTTGGGTAATGGGATTGAAGGGGTTCACGTGGGCGGTGAGATCGGTCTGGTAGAACTGGGTAAAGCGGGAGAGCATGGTGGCGGCGGTGGCGATGCCGACGCTGCCGCCCAAGTTTCTGAGCAGGTTGAAAATGCCGGTGGCATTTCCCATCTCTTCTTTGGCGATCGTGGAGAGGGTAACGGTCGTCAGCGGCACGAAAATCATGCCCAGTGCCACCCCAAGGATGACGCGCGGCCAGACGAAAGCCCAGTAGGATGCTTCCAGGGTAAATCCCTGCATCATAAACATGGAGTAGGCGCCGAGGATCAGGCCGGTAAGGACTACCCAGCGGCCGTCGTAGCGCTGGATGATCAGGCCGACGAAAGGCATGGCGACGAGGGTGGCGATTCCGCCGGGCGCCAGCACCATTCCCGCCATTGTTGCATTGTAACCCATGAGTGTCTGCAGAAAGAGGGGGATCATGACAATGGAGCCGTAGAGGCAGAAGCCGACGATGAACATGATGAAATTTCCCGACGAGAAGGAAATATCCTTGAACAGGCGGAGGTTCACGATCGGGTGTGGGTGAGAAAGCTCGACAAAGAGCAGGATCAGCAGTGCTAGAACCGTCACAACGGTAAAGGCGATGATGAAGGAGGAGTTGAACCAGTCGTCCTGCTGTCCTTTGTCGAGGACTACCTGCAGGGAGCCGAGACCGATTGTCAGGAGGGCCAGCCCCCAGTAGTCGATCTTCATTTTGACCCGCTTCAGGTAGGATGGGTCAAAAATGAAATACTTTGCCATAATGACAGCGAAGATGCCGACCGGGATGTTGATGTAGAAAATCCAGCGCCAGTTCATGTTGTCGGTGATCCAGCCGCCGAGGGTGGGGCCGATGATTGGACCGAACATGGCGCCGACGCCGAAGATTGCCATGGCCATCCCCTGCTGCCACGGCGGGAAGGTCTCCATCAGGATCGCCTGGCTGATGGGGATTAATGCCCCGCCGGCCGCTCCCTGCACAACCCGGAAAAAAATGAGAGCGCCCAGAGTCGGGGCGGCTCCGCAGAGAAAGGAAGAGAGGGTAAAGAGGGTAATGCAGCTGATGAGAAAGCGTTTTCTGCCGAAGAGACGGGCGAACCAGCCGGTCATCGGGAGCACGACAGCATTGCTTACCAGGTAGGAAGTGAGAACCCAGGTGATCTCGTCAGTGCCGGCGTTGAGGCTTCCCTGCATGTGCGGGAGAGCCACGTTGGCCACTGACGTGTCAACAATCTCCATGAAGGTCGGGATCATCACGGTAAGGGTGATAAGCCACTTGTTTATGTTCCGCGTGGTGTTTTCCATGGAGCCTTATTATTTCCGGATGGTGAAAACCGGTGAGAGATCCGTCTCACCTCTCACCTCGCATCTCTCACCTCTCACCTCTTACTTCTCACGTCTCACGTCTCACGTTAAACGCTTAGCGGAACGGGTCCTGCAGAATGTCGAGCAGTTTCCTTTCCGTGAGGATGGTCGGAACGACACTCATGCCGACCCGCAGCAGGTGTTTCGGATCGCTCGACGGATCGATCAGGATCTTTACCGGTATCCGCTGGACAACCTTGACATAGTTACCGGTTGCGTTTTCCGGCGGAAGCAGCGAAAAGGCGGCTCCTGTCCCTGCCATTATGCTGTCCACTTTTCCGGTGAAGGTTACCCCGGGGTAGGTATCGACCCTGATCTCGACCTTCTGCCCCGGTCGAACATAGGTCAGCTGACGTTCCTTGTAATTGGCCGTCACCCAGGCTCCGTCCAAGGCAACAAGGGCCAAAAGCGGTTGACCGGACTGAACGTTGTTTCCGGTTTCCACTGATTTTTTCGTGATGAACCCGTCAGCCGGCGCATAGATTTTAGTATGGGCCAGGTTCCGTTTGTTTTCATCAAGTTCGGCCGCTTTTCGGGAAATCATGGCATCTTTCGCTCCGGTCCCGGTCAGGCCGAGGAGGGCAAGAGCCCTGCGTACCGAGCCTTCGGTTTCGGCCAGCTTTGCCGTCGCAATTTTCCGGGCGGTTTCAAGCCGGTCAAGCTGTTCTTTTGCAATGACCTCTTTCTGATAGAGCGCCTTTCCTCTTTGCAGGTCCAGCTCTGCCTGTTCCAGCTTCGCCCGGTCGGAATTGAGCGCCGCCCTGGCGGCATCCGCCTGTGCATAGGTGCTCGAAGTTTCATTCTTGGCAATATCCAGTTGCGCGGTTGCGTTCCTGACCCTGAGCTGGAAGTCGACCTCGTCGAGTTCCACGAGAAGGTCGCCCTTCTTGACAAACTGGTTGTCTCGTACCGTCACCTTCAGCACGTTGCCGGGAACACGGGATGAGATGGTGTACACGTGGGATTCGATAAATGCGTTATCGGTTCCCACATGGGTCTTGCTCTTGACCCAGAGCCGCAGGCCAAAAAAGCAGGCCGCAATAAACAGAAGCAACAGGATGATCGCTGCCCGGTTCCTTTTGCCGTTTCCTGCCCTCTTCACAGGGGGGGTGTCAAGTGCGTTAGTGTTGTCGCTGGTGTTGAGTTCCTCTGCCATCAAAACCTCCATTAAATGGGTTACAGCTCCCCTTTAGCTTTTTTGATTCGCGCTATGGCTACCTCGTGGTCGGATAGCGCCCGGAAATATTCGGCTTTTGTTTTCGTCAGCAGGGTCTGGGCATCGATAACATCGGTAGCGGTACCGACCTGTTCCTGGTAGCGGTCCTTATTGATCCGCAGGTTTTCTTCCCCCTGGGTTACGGCTTTCGCGGTTGTTTTGATCCGTTCCGCGGCAATCCGGGCGTCGTTGGAGGCGGCATCGTACTCCAGGCGAATCCGGGATTCCAGCATCCGCAGTTGTTCCTCGTTTTTCATGCGGGACTGGACCGCCCGTCGGTAGCGTGATGTGGTGGCGAGGCCGTCGAAAAGGTTGATCTTCAGCCCTACGGTCGCATACAGAATGGCCTGTTCTTCAACCTTCTTGTTCTGTACGTAATCCACTCCCAGTCTGGTGAAGATTTCCGGGAAATAAAAGCTCCTGCTTTCTTTGATAGCCAGGTCAGCCGCGTCGATTCCCTTTTGGAGAGCAACGACTTCCGCTCGATTGGTCAGGGGAAAATTCTCTTCCACGGAAGCGGGGATGGTGTCGGTTATGCCCACCTCTTCCAGTTCCGCGCGATAGGCGGCAGGCTGCCCGATCAGGTAATTGAAATAAAGCCAGCTGTTTTGGAGCCGATTGGTCTCCATGAGCCCCCGCTGCTTGCTGTTTGCCAGCTGGACTTCAGCCTGAAGCAGATCGTTGCGGGTAACCACCCCTTGCTCAAAAAGGTTTTTTGCCACGCGCAGGTGGTCGGTCATCTGGATAATCTCTTTTTCTGCGGCTTCGACCAGTTTCTGGTATTCGAGGATTCCGTAGTAGAGTGTCACGACCTGGAGGAAGACGTCCTTTGTTCGAGCGATGTGGCTGAAGGATGATGCCTCGCGGTGAGCCTCAGCCTGTTGGAATCGTGAAGAGGTGCGCCCGAAATCGTAGAGTGTCTGTTCCACGGAAACGGAGAAGAAACCGTATTCCGATTGCTGGGTTTCAACCGCTCTTTCCTGAATGATGACGGACTGAGGGTCCTGCTGGACCGTGTAGCCCCCCTGGAGGTTGATACGGGGCAGATAGCCGCTCCTGGCGACACCGACATTTTCAACGGCGATTTTCTCATCAAAGGCTGAAACTTGCAGTTCGTGATTGGCTGTTGCGGCCTTTTTCAGACAATCCTGAAGTGTCAGGGTCTCGGCTTCCGCCCTGGCAAGCAGGATGAGAGGGGCGAGAAGGACGAGAAGGTAGATTCTAGGCATTATTGTCTCCCTTTCTATCTACGGAGTTTTTTGAGAAGTTGGCGGAGCGTTTGTGTTTCCGCTGGCGAAAGCCCGACGGTAAAGGTGTCGGTCATCTTTCGAGCAATGGACAGCAATTCTTCTTCAAGTCCGTGTCTTTTGTCTGTCTGGTGGATTTGAAACGCCCTGCGGTCTTCGGGGTTTGGTTCGCGGCGAACATACCCCTGTTTCTGTAAACGATGCGTGATTATACGGATTGTCCGTATGCTGTCAATTCACTTCCCGGGCCGATACTGCTCCTTAGGTGCTGTACTTGTGCCTCCTCAGGAGCAGAAGCATGGGAATTATCAGCAGAAATGCCAGGCCCAAAATCCAGAAGATATAATTATATGCCATCATGCCCGCCTCTTTCCGAACGAGACGTGAGAGTATTTCCAGTGATATGCCGTGGGCTGTAACAGCGTCGGCGCCCTTGGCGATGGCTGCCTGCTGGAGGCTTTCCATTCTTGATTGCACCACCGGGTTGAATGGGTTGATATGTCCCACCAGGTTTGCCTGGTAGAACTGGGCCAGACGGGCAAGCAGGGTGGCGGAGATGGCAATGCCGACGCTTCCGCCGATATTTCTCAACAGGTTGAATATGCCGGTCGCATTTCCCATTTCCATTCTGGATATATTGGCAAGGGTTGCCCGTGACAAGGGGGGAAAGATCATCCCCAATGCTGCGCCGAGCATTACGCGCGGCCAGACGAAGTCCCAGTAGGATGCCTGAAGGCTGAAGCCCTGCATGAAAAAGAGGGAGACCGCTCCAAGGATAAGACCGGCCAGCATTATTTTCCGGCCGTCTCGTTTCTGGATATAGAGACCGACAATCGGCATGACAATGACCGAGGCTATCCCGCCGGGGGCCATGACCAGTCCGGCCATGGTGGCACTGTAACCCATGAGCGTCTGGAGAAAGAGCGGCAGCATGACAACGGAACCATAGAGGCAGAATCCAACCATGAACATGATGAAGTTTCCCGCGGAGAATGCGGCGTCCTTGAAGAGCCGCAGGTTCACGATCGGGTGTTCGTGCTTCAGTTCCACATAAATGAAAAGGATCAGCGAAATTATGGAAATGATGGTGAAAGTTATGATCAAGGGTGAGTTGAACCAGTCATCCTGCTGCCCCTTGTCAAGTACCAACTGGAGTGATCCGATGCCGAGGGTCAGGAGGGACAGGCCCCAGTAATCGATTTTTGCCTTCTGTCGCTTCAGGTATGAGGGGTCGTAGATAAAGTACTTCGACATGATGACGGCGATAATGCCGACCGGGATGTTGATATAGAAGATCCAGCGCCAGCTTATATTGTCGGTGATCCAGCCGCCGAGCGTCGGGCCAACCACCGGACCGAACATGGCACCGATGCCGAAGATCGCCATGGCCATGCCGCCCTCTTCGGGTGGAAAGGACTCCATCATGATTGCCTGGCTCATGGGTATCAGGGCCCCACCTGCGGCACCCTGAATGATGCGGAAGAATACCAGTGCGGCCAGATTCGGGGCTGACCCGCAGAAAACCGAGGCAATGGTGAAGATGATGATGCAGGAAATAAGAAAGCGCTTTCTGCCGAAAACTCGGGCCAGCCAGCCGGTCATCGGCATAATGATGGCGTTACTGATGAGGTATGAGGTCAGAACCCAGGTGACTTCCTCGGTCCCCGCGTTCAGGCTGCCCTGCATATGGGGCAGCGCGACATTGGCGATTGAGGTGTCAACGATCTCCATAAAGGCGGGAATCATTACGGTGAGAGTAATGAGCCATTTGTTTATCGGCTGGGCGGATTCGGTCATGGCACCTTTCGGTCCTGTCGGTTTGCTGTCCCGGGGGATGCGGAGCTGTTTCCTGCGGCAATTCCCTGTACGGCGCTGAGGCTGAAACGAAGAATCTGCTCGGAAACCCGGTCAAGATCTTCCAGACCGAATTTTTCCTCGGGGGACATGCGACTGATGACCGAGCGGCTGAAGAGGTAGAAAAGGCACTGGCTGATAATACTCCTGGCACAGGCAAGGTGTAACTCGGTATCGATATCCTGCGGCAGGAGACCCTTGACGATTTCCACGAGTTGGCCAAAAAGGGAGCGAATCCCTTCATCGAGCATCATGTCGAGGGCAGCAGTGGGTTCGACCAACTCGCGCATGACGATGATGCCGAATTCATGGTTCTTTTCGTCAAAGGAGGTGCGAAGCAGAAATGAACGGACAAAAGCACGCAGTTGCTGTTCCGGTGATGCATTCGCGGCAAGACCAAAGGTTGTGGGGTAGCTGTCGTAGGCGCGTGCCCGTACGAAGCGAATCGTTTCCCGGTAGAGTCCATCCTTGCCGCCGAAATGATAATTCACCGCCGCAAGATTCACCTGAGCCTGACTGCAGATCTGACGGATGGTCGTGGCGGCAAAGCCGTGCTCTGCAAATATCGCGGCAGCCGCTTCCAGTATGCGAATTCTGGTTTCTGATAGTTCCGTTTCCATGTGAATTCTCTCCCTCGCGCCCATAAAACGTTTGTATCAAACATCTGTTTGAATCGCAAGGAAAAGATTTCCCGGATGGAAACTAATTAGTTTGTGTCCGGAAAGTTTCGATAGGGGCAGGGCTGGAACTTCCCCAAAGCCTCTCGTAATCGGTCACCACCCTTCACACGGATCAGGCAATCTGCTGGATTCAGACAAGTTTCTTTCTGTCGCCATCTTGCATTGAAGCCGTACGAGAGACTTCGTGAAAGCCCCATCCCTGCTCGAAACAGCACTGTTTCTGACTTTCCGGGTGAAAACTGATTAGTTACAAGGGCAGGGAGGGCTCGATTTCCGAGAGAAGCTCGCTTGTCGGAAGTTCCATTGTGGCGGGGAGCGCGGATTCCCCCTGGATTGGTGCAGGCGCCGGAACTGTTGCGGCGGATTCATTCAGGCGATAGAGTCGTCGGTAGACCTCCCTGGAGGCCAGCACTTTTTTCACGTATTCACGGGTTTCCGGATAGGGAATGTTTTCAATGAATTCGTCTTCCTGCAGGGTGGGGAAGTTCTTTCTCCAGCGGCGTACCGGGGTAGAGCCGGCATTGTAGGCCGCCACCGCCGATACGATGTTGCCGTTGAAGCGAATGAGCAGATCTTTCAGGTGACGGGTTCCAATCCTGATGTTTACTTCGGGATTGGTCAGCTGGGGTGAGGTGACGTCGTCCCCCGTGCTTCTTGCTGTTTCCCTGGCTGTCGCAGGCATGAGCTGCATCAGGCCGAGGGCTCCGACAGGAGAGCGGGCTGTGGGCAGGAAATTGCTTTCGGCCCGGATAAGAGCATAGGTGAGACCTTCGTCCAGCCCCACGTTTGCCGTGTGGCGGGAGACGAGCTCGTGAAAGCCTGCCGGATAGATGGCCGCCCAGACGGAGGGAGTGTTTCCAGTATCAGTTACGAGATGTCCCTGCTGGAACAGCCCCATGGCAGAACGATAATCGTCCATGGCGTGATACAGTCCCGCGTATGCGATGGAGCTCCGGAATGAGGTGCCGTTGCGTCTTTTCAACGCGGCCAGCTCCTTGCCTGCTTCTTCATGGAGCCCGAGGGAAATGAGTGCCTGAGCCCTTTCCATGCCGCGAAGATCCGGGAGCGGTATGGAAAAGGGTTTGCTCAGGGCCGGAACCCGGGTGTTTTGGACGTCGTATTTCTTCTCGATGTTCATGGTGTAAAAGCCGGCAGGATTCTCCCGTTGAATCACGGTATACACCGCCAGGGCGGCTTCCCGTTGCCCTGATCTTTCGAGGCCGCGGCCTTGCCAGTACAGGGCCTTTTCCCGCCAGGCCGGGTCGCTGGACAGAAGGGCAAAGGTGGTGGCCGCTTCTGCAAAGTCACCGGACAGGTACAGGCTCCAGGCTGATTCCCACAACGCTCGCGGCGCGTGGGACGAGGCAGGGTAGTTGGCGATAATCTTTTGAAAAAGTGCTCGGGCTTCCCGGTGGGCGCCTTGGTTTTTCCTGATCAGCGCGGCTTGAAACAGTGCACCGTCGGCCAATGAAGATTCCGGATGTGCCAGTGCAACACCCAGGAAGGTGTTGACAGCTTCATCATCCTTCCCGGTGCGATCCAGGAGTTGGGCACGCCAATAGGTTGCTTCCACTATGAATTCCGGGTAGGGGCTTTCCGGAGAGGCCAGACGGGCGAATGACTGCTCCGCCTCGACGTTTTTCTTCAGCCGGTACTGGATCATGGCGGTCTTGAAGGCGAGCTTTCCCCGCACTGTTTCCGGCAGAGAGTCAGGGGGGAGAGAAGAAAAAACAGCCGCTGCATCCTTGTAGTGACGCTGATCGAAGAGGGTGCATCCCCGGGTGAACTGTTCTTCGGCAGTGAAGGGTGGGACGTTTTCCTTTACCGTGCGGAGTCTTTCGAGTGCTGCTTCTGCCTGCACTGCGACCGATTTAGCCGGGTAGGCGAGCCAGATCCGGCGCAATTCGCGAATTGCGCCGGCCAGGTCACCGAGCTTTTCCCGACAGAGAGCGGATTGGTACAGTGCTTTGAGGGAATCGTTCCCGGAGGGGTAGTCGCTCCGAAACGTCTGATAGGAGAGCAGGGCGCTCTGGTAATTCCCGCTCTGAAAAAGGATGTCGGCCGTGAGGAGCGCCGCTGCTCGAACAAAAGGGCTCTCCGGGTAATCCTTCGGTAACCTTTGCAGAGGAGCAAGTGCTTCGACGGGTCGGGACAGGTTGGAAAGGGAGATGGCACGGTAGTAGAGGGCAAAGTCCCCCAGAAGAGGGAAACAGTATGCCGAGTTTGCCAGATACCGCTCCGCTTCGTCCCATTTTTTCAGATGATAGGACGTCACACCGAGCACGAAATCCCGTTCGGGACACGGTTGGGCCTGGAGTGCCGCAATCCGGGCAGCGGAATAGTCCTTTTTCTTCAGCCGTTCAGCGGACACCTTCAGGGATTGGTCTTCAGGCGGGAGGAGTGTTGCTCGCGAGACGGAAATTGAAAACACAAAAATCAGTATGAGAAAGGGGATATTTCGGTAGATCACCTGGTTCTCCTTTGGTGGTATCAATCGGCGACAATATGCGTTCTTTTCATATAAGGTCAAATTGTATACAATTAGAAAGATTGCGGCAACCGCCAAATGAGTAACAATGATATTTGCTGCAAAACAGTAACACTGAAAAGAAGAAAAGCTATTTCTCACGCCCGTTCACTTCGTTCATTAGAGGCCGCAGAGAGCGCAGAGAGAAACGATTTTAGGACTTAACCCTGAATCCAGATTTTAGTTTTCCAAGCTTTTCTCTGTGCCTGCGCGCCGAAGCGCAACAGCGCGAAGGAGCGTTCTCTGTGGCCTCGAGCGAAGCGGGCGTGAGACAGTTTTTTAGTTTTTAATTCAATTTTACATGTTGGAACAATCAGACACGGATAGTGCAATTAGGTTTGACGAAAAAATATGGAGGGGATCAGTGAAGCAGACAACGGTAACCGGCAGGCTTTCAACGCATCGGGATGGCTATGGTTTTGTCATACCCGATGATGGCGGTGATGACGTTTTTATCCCGGCACGCTATCTGCGGGACAGTATGCATGGCGACCGGGTGGTGGTGAGTACCCAGTCGCGGAGTGGCGGCCGGAGGGAAGGACGAATCGTCGAAACCCTGGAGCGGGGCTATACGACCATCGTCGGGCGCTTCGAGTTGTCGGGGACATTCGGGCTGGTGATTCCCGACGAACCGAGGCTGAGCACTACTATTGCAATTCCACCCGCGGATCGCCTTCGCGCCAAAAACGGCCAGATGGTTATGGCGGAGATCACGGCCTACCCATCGGGAAGGAGCGGCGCAACCGGGCGCATCATCGAGGTTCTCGGAAACCAGGATGATCCCGATGTGGAATTTCTCACTATCGTGCGAAAATACGGGCTTGCCGAGCACTTTCCGCCGGAAGTCCTTGCCGAGGCAAACACTGTCTGTCGGCCAGTAGGAGGGGCTGATCTGGAAGGGCGTGTCGATCTGCGCGAGGCCTTGACGGTAACCATTGACGGTGAGACGGCTCGCGATTTCGATGACGCGGTTGCGGTGCGGAAAGAAGCGAAAGACCTGATCCGTCTCTGGGTCTCCATTGCGGATGTCTCCCATTATGTCGCTCCTGGTTCTTTCCTTGACCAGGAGGCACTGAGTCGCGGTACCTCGGTTTATTTTCCGAATCGCTGTATCCCCATGCTTCCCGAAAAGCTTTCCAACGGTATCTGTTCCCTGAATCCCCGGGAAGACCGTCTTGCCGTGACGGTTGAATTGCTGTTTGATCGAGAGGGCGAAGCACGGGAAACCCGCTTTTATCCCAGTGTCATCCGCAGTGATGAGAGGCTGACCTACACTGATGTGAAAGAAATTCTGGTGGATGAAAACCCCGAAACTATCGCTCGCCATGCCGGTCTGATTACTGATTTGCGCACCATGGAAGTGCTTGCCGGCAGACTCGGGAAAAAAAGGCGGCAGCGGGGGAGCATCGACTTCGATCTACCGGAGCCGGAGATCATTCTCGATCTTCAAGGCCGGCCGGAATCAATTGGAATTGCCGAACGGAATCTCGCCCATCAAATTATCGAGGAATTCATGCTGGCTGCCAACGAGGCCGTAGCCTGCCATCTGGAAGAGAAAAATATTCCGGGCATCTTCCGTGTCCATGAGCCCCCTGATCCGGCAAAACTGGTCGATTTTCGTGAGTTTATCAAGCCGATGGGGTTATCCTTCGCACTGAAGGGAGATTCGGTGGTTCCCGGGGAGTTCCAGCGATTGCTTGGGGAAGCCGAGGGACGACCGGAGGAGCGGATGGTCAACGAGCTGCTGCTCCGCTGCATGAAGCAGGCGCGCTACTCCGCTGAAAATCTGGGCCATTTTGGCCTTGCATCGCCCAGTTATCTCCATTTCACTTCTCCCATCCGACGCTATCCTGACCTGGTGGTACATCGGATCCTCAAGGACCAGTTGTCCGGCAGATTACTGAAGCGTCAGCGGGGGCAGCTGGCCGCTGCACTGCCGGAGGTTGCCGAACAGTCCTCCCTGCGTGAGCGGAAGGCAATGGAAGCGGAGCGCGAGATCATCGACCTGAAACGGCTCCAGTATATGGAGAAACACCTTGGGGAAGTTTTTGATGCATACATTACCGGTGTTACTTCGTTCGGCTTTTTCGTCGAGCTTCCCGAACTGGTGGTGGAAGGTCTTGTCCATGTCTCGACCCTTGGCGACGAGCTGTATCGACTGATCGAAAAACAGCATACACTGCGGGGTCAGAAGAGCGGCATCACCTATCAAATCGGTGACCAGGTGCGCGTCAGGGTTGATGCCGTCAGTCGGAGTAAAAAGCGGATCGAGTTTGGCCTTGCCTCAAGGAGTCAGAAATCCGTCGCCGCTCGCGCACCAGGGAAAGGAGTCCCGCGGACGAAGCCTCCGGCAGCCGGGAAGCGCAATGGCAAGGCCAAGAAGGGGAAAATGCCCCGGCGCAGCGTCAAAAAACGGTGAAACCGGTTGCTTTGTCAGGCACTGCTATGCTAGTTTCTCAGCCGTAGTTTTAATGTGCTCGGCAATGAGCATGGAGGATACCCGCTTACCATGACTACGGAGAAAATGCTGTCTTTTGTTGAGCATCTGGTGGAACTCCGCAAGAGGCTGATCGTTGTTATCCTGGCGATTGTTATCGGTATGGGCATCGCCTGGAATGTTTCCGGCGAGATCCTGACTTTTATCGAGAAACCGTTGACCGGCCGTACCTACCTGTCGGAATTGAAGACCGAGGCGTATCGAATCGTCAAGGAGCGCTATCCGGACTTCTATACCCGCCATAAGCTGGATAAGGAAATCGTAGTCAAAAGTGCCGACCGAATGCTCAACTACAGCGCACCGTTGGAGCCCTTCTTCATCCAGTGCAAAATCGCTCTTATTGCCGGCTTCATCATGGCGCTCCCCATCGTTTTCTATCAAATATGGCTTTTCGTGGCTCCCGGGCTCACAAGAGGCGAAAAACGCCTGGTTGTTCCTTTTGTTACTACGGCAACGGTCAGTTTCTGTATCGGAGCGATTTTTTTTCTGACGATTATCTGGCCGGTCATTATCAATTTTTCCCTTTCCTACGAGTCCGCGGGGCTGCGGAGCTGGTTTAACCTGAGCGCATATGTGAATTTCTGCCTTCGGCTTATCCTCACCTTCGGCCTGATCTTCGAGCTCCCGATCTTGGTGCTGCTCCTGTCCCGATTCGGCCTGGTCACGGGAAGTTTCCTGGCACGAAACAGGAAGTATGCCGTACTTGCCAGCGCGATTATCGCGGCTTTTCACGCCGACCTGCTCACCATGTTTGTCATTATGGTCCCTCTGTATACGATGTATGAGGTGAGTATCTGGGTGGCGAAAATCTTTGGAAAGAAGAGGGCGGTCAACCAGACCGCACAGGCGTAACATGCATATTTACCGTACAATTGAGGAGATCTCTGCCCGCTTTGTCCATGCCGTCGTGACGGTTGGCAACTTCGATGGCGTGCATCTCGGCCACCGCGCGATATTCAAAAAGATCAGCCAGGCTGCCGCGGAACGGGGGGGCGTTTCGGTGGTCGTCACCTTTGCTCCGCATCCGTTGAAGGTCCTGGCGCCGGAACGGGATTTCCGGCTGATTACTACCTATGCCCAGAAGGAACAGCTCATTGCTGAGTCGGGGATTGATGTCCTGATAAGTGTACCCTTTTCCCGGGAGTTTTCCGCTCTTTCCGCGGAGCATTTCGTGCGGGACATTCTGGTCGGGCGTATTGGTATGGAATGTTTCGTGATCGGTTTCGATTACGTCTTTGGTCGGAATCGCGAGGGAAATATCGGCCTTCTTCGACGACTGGGAGGAGAGCTTGGCTTCTCTGTCGAAGTTCTTGAGCAGGTTGGCAACAGTGAAACCGGTTTCAGCAGCAGTATGGTTCGCGAGTTGATTTCCGCCGGTGATGTCAGCGGGATCATACCGCTCCTGGGCCGCTACTTTTCCGTTGGAGGCGAGGTTGTTCATGGTTTCCACCGTGGCAAGCAGCTTGGTTTTCCCACGGCGAATATCGAGGTGGAAGAGGAGTTGCTGCCGAAGCCCGGTGTCTATGCCGTCAAGGTCGAGGGCGATGGCTGGGTTTGCGACGGTGCCTGCAATATCGGCAACAATCCGACCTTCTATGGTGCAAGCGAAACGGTGGAGGTCCATCTGCTTGATTTCGATGCTGACCTTTACGGCCGCACTCTGCGGGTCTATTTTGTCGAACGGATACGTGATGATCGTGAATTTCCCGACATTTTTCTCCTGAAGGAGGCCATTCGGAATGACGTCTCCCGCTGCCGGGAAATACTGGCGAATGTTTCCCTGATCCGACACCATGACTAGTTCAATGACCAGCGAGGGACCGCTGAAAAACAAAAACAGACATCGGGCCGTGTTCTGGCTGGGAATCGGCATCAGCGCCTTTTTTCTGTTTCTGGTCTTTCGTTCCATTGATGGGGCAAAGCTGATGACTGCTTTGCGCACCATGGATTCGCGCTTTCTGGTGCCGGCCGTGGCAGCGACGCTGTTCAGTTACTATCTGCGGGCCTATCGCTGGAAACTGCTGCTGCTGGAGGACAAGCAGACCTCCATGGCGAATCTGTTTTCCGCAACCTCCATCGGCTACATGGCCAATAACCTGCTTCCTGCTCGGGTGGGCGAACTGGTGCGGGTGTATGTGCTGGGCGAAAAGGAAGGCATCGATAAGGGGACGGTCTTCGCTTCTCTGGTTTTGGACCGCCTCTTTGACGGATTTTCCGTCCTGTTTATCCTGCTGGCGACCCTGTTTACCCTGCACCTTCCCGGAGATGATGCGGAAATCCGTTCTGCGCTGGTGACGGGGGGCTACGTGACGGTCGTCGCCTACCTGGCAATTATCATCTTTCTGGTTCTGCTGAAGAAGAAAACAGTCATAACCCTTCGTTTCGCAGCGATGCTGCTGAAACCGTTTCCACCTCGTCTGGCGGAAAAGGTTATTCCGCTGCTCGGTTCCTTCATCAAGGGAATCCGCCTTACCTCGCAGCCGAAAATCCTCGCGGGGCTTGTTGCTTCCTCCGTGGCCATCTGGGCTTTTGCCCTCTGGCCCATCGACCTTGCGCTTCAGTCCTTCGGCATTGAACTGCCCCTGACAGCGTCCCTGTTCATCATGGTACTGCTCGTCATCGCGGTCCTGGTGCCTGCCTCGCCCGGCTATATCGGTACCTATCACTACGCCTGTTTCAAGGCGCTCACGGCCTTCGGCATCAGCGGGGAACAGGCCGTCAGTGTGGCTCTTGTCATCCATGCGCTCAACTTCTTTCCCATCACCCTGGTCGGGCTCTACTATCTGGCCCGGGGCAGGATGAGTCTGTCCGGGCTACGGAAAGACAATGGCAGCCTGACCACCCCCCAGCCCCCTCCTGAATCAGGAGGGGGTGCCCGCTAGGGTGGGGGTGGTTTGAATGACGAATGGCATTGTCGATTGAAGACCTGCCAGGTTTCAAAAACCTGGCAGGTCTGCCTGTGACCCGACACGAACATGGAACGTCAAATTTTTGAAGTGGAAGAATGGTTATGCGTCGCAGTAATATCTTCAATCAGATAGACATCCCGGCGATCCTTTCCCTGGTCGTACCGCTCTGCGTCTATCTTCTCACCCTGGCGCCCTCGGTCACTTTTTTTGACAGCGGCGAGTTTGTCACGGCCATTTCATCGCTCGGTTCGCCCCACTCCCCCGGTTACCCGCTGTTCGTCAACTACGCAAAGCCCTTTACCTTTCTTCCTTTCGGCGACATCGCGTTCCGGGTCAATTTCGCCACTGCCGTGTCCGCTGCTCTCGCCTGTTTCGGTGTCTATCTCCTCACCCTCAGATTGCTGACGACTGGTGAGTATGGTGAAACGGGTCGCTCTGTTCAGTTCCTCCGCAGGTCGGCGGCACTCTCGGCTGCCCTGGTTTTTGCCTTTTCTCCCCGCCTCTGGCTGCAGTCGAATCACGATAAACCCTATCCGCTGCTCACTTTCCTGGTCGTCCTGGTTTTCCTGCTCCTGCTGAACTGGCGGGAAGGGTACCGAAAAGGCGCGGAACGCCCGGGGCTGGTCTACCTGGGCGCTTTTTTGTGCGGCCTTGCCAGCGGGGCTCACCAGACCATTGTTCTGCTCCTGCCGTCCTGTGCCTTTTTAGTGCTGAGTACCGATTGGAAACTCATAACGAGGGTCAGGGAACTGATTCTTGCCCTGACGGCTTTTATCATCGGCTTTTCCGTGTACCTCCACATGCCGCTCCGCGCGATCCGCAACCCGCTGCTGAACTGGGGCGACCCGCAAACTGTGTCGCAATTCCTCTGGAGTTTCCTGCGCAAGGGCTATCCCATGGAGCATGTGGAGCGGGATTGGCCCCTGTTTCTGAAACAGCTGTCGGCATTCAATCTCGTCCACGAGTTCACCGCGCTCGGATTTTTCCTCCTCCTGGTGGGTGCCGTGCTGCATCGGCATCGATCAAGGGACTTTCTCCTTGCATTCGGCATTGCCATCGCTGTCTTTCTCGCCTTTGTCGTCGGCTATCAGAATACCCCGGAGGAAATGATCTTCCTGACCGAGGAATTCTTTACCCCCCTGTACATGATGGCCGCGGTTTTCGTCGGTCTTGGCAGCTATTCACTGACCAAGGAGTTGCTGGATTGGCTGAAACCGAAGAAAGCGCCTGCCTGGTCAGTCTGGCCGACCCTTGTTCTGCTGTTTGCAGTCCTTCCTGTGGTACAGTGTTCGCAGAATTACCGGAAGAACGATCAGCACAATAACTATCTGGCCTATGACTATGCCGTAAATACCTTTCGCTCGCTTCCCTACGGGGCGGCGCTTTTCACCTGGGGTGACAGCGGCGCATTCCCGCTCTGGTACCTGCAGGGGGTCGAGCGGATGCGGGAAGATCTTGCACTTATCCATGTTCCGCACCTGCAATTTCGCTGGTATCTCGATTCTTTCCCGACCCTGTTTCAGGGCAGCCAGTTGCCGGGGGTGGTCGGGGAGAAAGTGCCGCTGCGGGAAGTTCTTCCGATTGCCTTGCGGGAGCAAATGGCGAAGAGACCGGTTTATATAGATTTTTCAACCCGCTATTCCCTGGACCTGGCCGGGTTTGGCCACCGTCAGCGGGGAATCTGTTACGAACTGCATGCTGATGCGAGGCGAGTGCATTATCCGCCTGACGTTGCCGTATGGGATGTCTATGCGCAGCGGGGTATCACGACCGATCCCGTGCCTTTCCGAGATCTCGACACGGACAAGGCGGTACAGATTTATCTCTACAGCCGGCTTGAGGCAGGTCAGACCCTCTTGTCACTCGGCATGCTGAAGGAAGGGCAGGCGGAGTTGCTGAAAACGGCTGCGCTCCTGCCTGTTTTACGCAATGAGGTACAAAGAATTCTTGCCGAATATGGAGTGCGCTGACGATGAAACTAACGGGAAAAACGAGAGTATTGGGCATTATCGGATCGCCGGTCGGGCACTCCCTGTCTCCGGTTATGCAGAATGCGGCCATCGCGGAACTGGGTTTGGATTACGTGTACGTACCTTTCCCGGTGGAGCCGGAGTTCCTCGGTCAGGCCGTGGAAGGTCTCAGGCGGCTGGGGGTATGGGGCTGGAATGTCACCATTCCCCACAAGAGCAGCATTATCCCGTTCCTTGACCGGATATCACCGGAAGCGGAACTCTGCGGTGCCGTCAATACGGTCTGCCGGGAAGGAGATCTCCTGGTCGGGTACAACACCGATGGCATCGGTTTCCTTGCCTCAGTCCGGGCGGAGCTGCGGTATGATCCGCGCGGCTCTTCGGTGCTGCTTCTCGGGGCGGGCGGCGCCGCGCGCGGTGCGATTGCCGCCCTTGCGGCGGCTGGGGTGGCGTGCCTGGTTATTGCCAACAGAACCAGGGAGCGAGGGGTATCGCTGGTGGAAAGATTTCGTCCCGTTTTCCCCGGGGTACGGTTCGTTGTTTCATCCCTCGCTGCCGAAGAACTGAGTGAACACCTTCGTAGTGCAGATCTTCTCGTCAATACCACCTCCGTAGGCATGGACGGCACAAGTTTTGCTTCTTTTCCTCTTTCGGAGTTGCGGCCGGTTGGAAAGATCTACGATATGGTGTATGTGCCGGCGGAAACCCCGCTTCTTGCCGAGGCCAGGGAACGGGGCCTGGCGTGTGCCAATGGTCTCGGCATGCTGGCAGCCCAGGGAGAGGCTGCGTTCTCGCTCTGGACCGGGCGCGAGGCGCCCCCTGCGGTAATGAGACGGAAATTGCTTGATGAGCTTGCAAAGACAACAAAATCTTGACATTAAGCCGCTTTCAAAATACCATTCACGACTTGTAGTACCCACTTGTTTCTATTATTGAGGTTTTCATGCAGCCAAGCAGACTGGGCGAACTCCTGGTTCGGAGTAATCTGATTACGAGAGAACAGTTACAGCGGGCCCTCGAGGAGCAGAAAAGCTCCGGTGGCCAGCTCAGGCTTGGCGCTATTCTCGTAAAGGAAGGGTATGTCAGCGAAAGTGAGCTGACGGCCTTTCTTTCCAAGCAGTACAGTGTTCCTTCCATCAACCTCGCCGAATTCGAGATCGATTCGGCGGTTGTCAAGCTTCTTCCCGTCGAAATCGTTCAAAAGTATCAGGCAATCCCCGTGAACAGGTCCGGATCTACACTGATCATGGCCATGAGTGATCCTTCCAATATCTTCGCCATTGACGATATCAAGTTCATGACCGGCTACAATGTCGAAGTCGTGGTCGCATCGGATACCGGCATCAAGTCGGCGATCGACAAGTACTACGATCAGTCGGCGTCCCTTGCCGATATGATGAGCGATTTTGACATCGATGACATGGAAATCATCGCTGAACATGAGGACGTCGATGTCACCTCCCTCGAAAAGGCCACGGAAGACGCTCCGGTTGTGAAACTGGTGAATATGATCCTGTCCGACGCGATCAAGCGGAAGGCCAGTGATATCCATATCGAGCCCTATGAGAAGTTGTTCCGGGTGCGCTACCGGATTGACGGGGTGCTGTATGAGGTGATGAAGCCGCCCCTCAAGCTGAAAAACGCCATTACCTCGCGTCTCAAGATCATGGCCGAGCTGGACATCGCGGAGCGCAGGCTTCCCCAGGACGGTCGCATCAAGATCAAGCTTGGCGGAGGGAAGGATATGGACTTTCGTGTGTCCGTGCTTCCCACCCTGTTCGGCGAAAAGATCGTCATGCGTCTGCTGGACAAGTCCAGCCTGCAGCTGGATATGACCAAACTCGGCTATGAGCCGGAGGCGCTGGCCCATTTCAAGGAGGCGATCCATAAGCCTTTCGGCATGGTTCTGGTCACCGGACCGACCGGGAGCGGCAAGACGGTTTCCCTCTATTCGGCCCTTGCCGAACTGAACAAATCCACGGAAAATATTTCGACCGCCGAAGATCCGGTCGAGTTCAACTTCGCCGGCATCAACCAGGTTCAGATGCATGAGGATATCGGCCTCAACTTCGCTGCTGCCTTGCGCTCTTTCCTCCGCCAGGATCCGGATATCATCATGATCGGCGAGATTCGTGACTTCGAGACCGCGGAAATCGGGGTCAAGGCGGCGCTCACCGGACACCTGGTCTTGTCCACCCTTCACACCAACGATGCCCCGTCAACCATCAACCGTTTGCTCAACATGGGCATTGAGCCGTTTCTGGTTGCTTCCGCCGTCAACCTGATCACGGCGCAACGTCTGGCGCGGCGTTTGTGTGTCGAATGCCGGGAAGTCGAGGAGGTCCCGGTCCAGGCACTGATCGATGCCGGCTGCTCTCCGGAAGATGCGCCTTCGTTTGTTTGTTTCAAGGGCAAGGGCTGCCCGAAATGTAACGGCACCGGCTACAAGGGCCGGGTCGGTTTCTACCAGGTAATGCCGATGTACGAGGAAATCCGCGAATTGATTCTCAATGGCGCCAACACCGCTGAAATCAAGCGGGAGTCGATGCGGCTCGGGGTCAAGACCATGCGTCGGTCTGGTCTGACGAAACTGAAGGAAGGCGTGACGAGCTTTGAAGAGGTCTTGCGGGTGACCATGTCCGACGATTGATCCGCGAAGGGTCCCGTTGTGATGGTATTCATGGATTCAGAATGGTAAAAATACTGTAGGGGCGGCCCCCTGTGGCCGCCCAAATAAAGGGCAACCACAGGGGGGTGCCCCTACGGTTTATGATTATATGAAATTGAGACGAAGGTGAATCAGGGGGACGGAATTTAATGGCAAATTTACATGATATGCTGAAAGAACTCATTTCGCGGGGTGGATCGGACCTGCACATTACCACCAACACTCCCCCTCAGATCAGGGTTGACGGGAAACTTATTGCCCTCGACATGCCCCCGCTGAATCCGATCGAGACCAAACAGCTCTGCTACAGCGTATTGACGGAAACCCAGAAGCACAAGTTCGAGGAAGAAAACGAGCTGGATCTGTCCTTCGGCGTCAAGGGACTCTCCCGTTTCCGCGGCAATGTTTTCGTGCAGCGCGGGGCGGTGGCCGGTGTCTTTCGAACAATTCCCTTCAAGATTCTCACCTTCGAAGAGCTTGGCGTTCCTCCGATTGTGGCCGAACTTGCGCACAAGCCCCGCGGCCTGATCATTGTCACCGGACCGACCGGAAGCGGCAAGTCCACCACCCTTGCGTCGATAATCGACAAGATCAACACCGAGCGGCATGAGCATATCGTCACCATTGAGGATCCGATAGAGTATCTCCATCCCCATAAGAACTGCCTGGTCAACCAGCGCGAGGTCGGCTCGGATACCAGGGGGTTCAAACAGGCGCTCAAATATGTCCTCCGCCAGGACCCTGATGTTGTTCTGGTCGGGGAGATGCGCGATCTGGAGACCATTGAGGCCGCCCTGACCCTGGCGGAAACCGGTCACCTCTGTTTTGCGACACTCCATACCAACTCCTGCGTTCAGACCATTAACCGTATTGTGGACGTTTTCCCGCCGTACCAGCAAACACAGATCCGGGCCCAACTCTCCTTCGTCCTTGAGGGAGTCCTTTCCCAGACACTCATTCCCAAGGCCAGCGGCAAGGGGCGGGTGCTGGCCCTGGAGGTGATGGTTCCGAATCCCGCCATCCGGAACCTGATCCGCGAGGACAAACTCCACCAGATCTATTCGCAGATGCAGGTCGGGCAGGAGAAGTTCGGGATGCAGACGATGAACCAGTCCCTGTTCAATCTCCACCAGCGTCGCCTGATAACCCTGGAAGAGGCATTAGGCAGGTCAACGGATCCGGATGAGCTGAAGCAGATGATGGGGATGGCGGCCGGATCAGCCAAGAAGCCGATGCGGTAATCTTGCGCGGGGGGGGCATCCACATGTCTGCACACCGTGGTTTGTCGGCATGGAAAAGGGCACCCACGAGGGAGTTCCCCTACGTTGGTCTTGAACTTGTGTAGGGAATGAATTTTGTTGTAGGGGCAGGCCCCTGTGCCTGCCCGTGCCCGATGTCATGCAGAATGTTCGATGCCGGTGCATCGGTATTTGAAGGAGGATAGAATGGCAAAGTTTCAATGGGAAGGTCGCAGCAGAAACGGTTCCTCCCAAAAGGGCGTCATGGAGGCCCCGAACCAGATGGTGGTAGAGGCTCAGTTGAAACGTTTCGGTTTTTCCGGCGTCACCATCAAGGAACAGGGAAAAGGCCTGTCGATGGAGCTCAAGATCCCCGGTTTCGGCTCCAAGAAGGTGACGACCAAGGAACTTGTTATCTTCACCCGTCAGTTTGCCACCATGATCGACTCCGGCCTGCCCCTGGTGCAATGCCTGGAGATCCTTTCCAGCCAGCAGGAAAACAAGGCCTTCAAGGAAGTGCTGCTGAAGGTGAAGGAGAGTGTCGAGAGCGGTTCCACCTTTGCCGACGCCCTGGGGAAGCACCCGAAGGTATTCGACAACCTGTTTGTGAGCCTGGTCGCTGCGGGCGAGGTGGGCGGTATCCTCGATACCATTCTCAACCGCCTGGCCGCCTATACCGAAAAGTCCATGAAACTTAAGAAGCAGATCAAGGGCGCAATGGTCTACCCGGCGACCGTCATGTCCATCGCCGTCATCGTGGTGGGGGTGATCATGGTGTTCGTTATCCCGACCTTTGCCAAGATGTTTGCCGATTTCGGCGGCGACCTTCCCGCACCAACGAAATTTGTCATCGCGCTGAGCAACTTCCTGGTCAAATACCTCATTGTAATCATCGCGGCAATTTTTGCCTTGATATTTCTCTTCAAAAAGTACTATGCCACGAACAGGGGTCGAAGGACGATGGACCGGCTTGCCTTGAGAGCCCCCATTGTCGGTGATCTGATCAGAAAGGTTGCGGTGGCGAAGTTCACCCGCACCCTCGGCACGCTGGTAAGCAGCGGGGTGCCGATTATGGACGGTCTGGATATCGTCGCCCGGACGGCCGGTAATAAGGTGGTGGAAGAGGCGATCATGCATGTTCGTCAATCGATCTCCGAAGGAAAGACCATTGCCGAACCGCTCCAGGAAAGCGGCGTATTTCCGCCGATGGTGGTGCAGATGATCGCGGTCGGCGAAGCGACCGGTGCCATGGATGCCATGCTGTCGAAGATCGCCGACTTCTATGACGACGAGGTGGACTCCGCGGTGGGCGCCATGACCGCCATGCTGGAGCCGATGCTCATGGTGTTCCTTGGCGTTGTGGTTGGCGGGCTGGTAATTGCCATGTACCTGCCGATCTTCAAGATTGCCGGAGCAGTCGGCGGGTAACGGATGGAAGAAAAAAAGCGACTTGTCAGGTTTGTCCTTGCCCGGGTGGTGGTGGTTTCCCTGTTTCTCATCTCCACCGCCATCCTGGATACCAGCGAGCCCGACGGCATACTTACGCCGGCACTGACAGGGCTCACGCGCCTCGTTGTCGCCACCTACCTCATTTCGATTCTGTCCCTCGTTCTTCTTTATGCAACCAGCCGGCTGCATCGTGCCATCACCTATCTGCTGATTGTCTGGGATCTGGGTTTCGTTACCCTGCTCCTGCTCCTGACCGGCGGTATTGCTTCTCCCTACTCATTTCTGTACCTGCTGTCCATCATCAGCGCCAGCATGCTCCTCTCGCGACGTGAGGCACTATACTCCGCCTCCCTCTGTGCCATCCTCTACGGCGCCATCATGGACCTCCACTACTTCGGACGCCTGAGCTCGATCGGCCTGCCGCCGGAGGCGGCTCACCAGGTCGACCCGGGTACGCTCTTTGTTATTATTTTCGTCAATATTGTCGCTTTTCTGCTGACCGCCGTTCTTAC
>Ga0351906_1055_pt1 | contig 33093 bp, 25 predicted proteins | sample BONcelHT113001E5_FD_206866 | JGI IMG/M metagenome (GOLD analysis project Ga0351906, IMG submission 206866) | Enriched cells from coal bed in the Powder River Basin, Montana, United States - BONCAT cells T11 rep1 HSBNCT.T11.300.1.E5 ... | reverse complement strand
CTGAGTAATAATTGCTTTGCCCTGTTTGAACGAAACAGCTCCCTTCGGGCAGTTCATAAGACACGGACGACCTTCGCACCCACGGCACATATTTGTGATAAAGTACTGAGATTGCATACATGCACTGCAAGCCTCATGGACAACCGAGAGAATTGACTCCTTTACATTTTTGTTGTCAAGTGAGCGTTGAGCGTATGAATCAAGGGAGATAAGGTCAATATCTTCGTCTTTAATATCAAAGCCGAGAATTGATATTATTTTGTGTTTTATAATATAACGGTCTTTATGTACGCAGCAATCTATGTTGCGTTTTTCCCTGGGACGCATCTCAACGGGAATTTTCTTTATCTCTTCGACCAGTTTTTCCCGGATCAGGATTTTAACAAGGCGGATTAGAAGTTCCCGCTTTGCCAGCATCGCATAATTATCGTACAGCATCGCTCAAGGCCTCTTTTAAAATTTGCATTAAATTAGATTTACTTACTCCCGAAATTGTCTTCCCGTTAACTTGTATATAGGGAGGTTCTCCTACATCTGAGCACAGCCCCATACATGGCGAATAGCTGACCGAGATGCGTTTCATAATATCATCAGGTAAAAGTTCAAGCATGGCTCGCAGTTCGGCTCCTCCCATGACATAACACATAGTTCCGGTGCAAATTTTCAGACTTATCTTTTCCATTGCCGTTTATAATAAATAAAATGAGTGTTTTTAGATATAACTAATGTCAACATCTTTCAGCCATTTGCTTTCAAGGAGTGATTTTATCTTTTTAACCACATTTCGCCTTATTTCCAGCTCTATGGGCAGTGTAGGGTCCTGATGTGCGATATTAATGCGTGTTCCCACCAAAAAAGTTATCTTATCGCTTTCTGCTAGTAATTTTAAAAGTTTCTCGGCCGGACCATCTTTATTTTTAGCTTCATACTCCTCTTCAGAGAGTATTCTTTCTACCTTGCTAAGGGTAAGGATTCCTTCGGTAATCAGGTCTATACCATCCATTTTGGAAATAGGGGGAAGTTCTCTGTCTGAGGGACTTATATCTGTACTTATGGAGCGGCCTGTCTCTCTGGAGATGATTTGTGCGGTTGTTCCTCCACAAACTATCTTTGTACCCTGAAAATCGTTTATATAATTGCTCAGATATCCATCATTCTTTTCTTCATAAGGAGGGCCTGTGCAAACTAAAAGATTGCGGGGTTTGCGCATGTATATTACGCAGCAGCTTGTGTCGTCTTTTAATGCCGAAAAGTCGTTCTGCTCTGCTTTAATTACAATGCGACGAGACAGGTCTTTGGCAGAGATGTCCGGGCTTTTGCTTACAACCAAAGAGATATAATCTTTCGCTCCATCTTCCCATCCAAATGGCATGTTGCGATTTCCCATTCCCGATTGGCTCACACCATCGCTGAAAAATATTATACGGTCCTCCTTAAGCATTCGGAAATCAGATATAAGCAAATGGGTGTTGTCAAGATCTTCGCGTTCTACGGGTATCTTTTTTTTGGGGATATTAACAAATTCTCCGTTTCTGAGCAAGTAAAAGGAGGGGGATTCATACTCGGCTATCCTTACGTTACCAAAGCAGTCTATTTCGCACAGGCAAAAAGTTGAATAACTGATTTTGCGTATGACATCCAGCGGCAGTGTTTTGAGAACAGATGATGCTGAGTCCATAATATCCTCGTTCAGCAGCGAGAAGTTGAGCAACATCGAGGAGGTAATTGTTGAGAGAACGCTGGCTTTGATACCGCTTCCAAGTCCGTCAGACAATACGCTTATTACACGACCCTCCTCTTTGAACTTGTGAGACATGAAAGTGTCTCCACAAACGATATGCCCTACCTTGTTCTTCTGACAGCAATCGACCTCTATGAAATCACCATTAACTCTCATGGAATAACTCTTTATTTGCAGCCTCTTTCTGATCATAGGCCTCTATAATTGAGCGAAGTGTGGAGTCTGTGTAAGCGGCGTTTTCGCCCAACAGGCCTGCTACCTTCTGAACTGTGGTCATGTGATTACGAATAACCTCGCGTGCTTTCTCCAGAATCCATTCCTTCTTCACACTTGGTTCATTCAGGCTTTGCAGAAGTCCAAAGACTTGCCTGTTTGGCTGGAGGTTATATATTGACAACAGCCATGTCTTGCCATTATCTGTGATTCGTCTCTCTCGCAACTCCTCTCCGGTAGCAAATGCTGTGCGGAAAAAAGGCTCGAATGAACACACCTTGTTTATTGAGGCTCCTGTCATGCCAGGCATAAGATCATACACTGATAATAAATCATCCCCCATATAGGCCGAGAAGTTTCGGTTCATATCTACAACCTTCAGATCGGAATTTACGAGTATTACTCCTGCCGGAATCTTCTGGAGCAACACAGTCGCCTTATCGTGGGCAATCTTACGCATATATGATGCACACATATTGTCTTCTGCTCTTCTGTTGAGCATCGCAACAGCAAAATCCCGGCATGTATCGTACCCGCAACTACTGCAATTTAGTTCGTCCTCGGCTGTTGTTTTACCTACAGTTGCAAGGGCTCCCTTTATCTCGATCTCGGTATAATCTTGTGTGTTTTTTTGAATATCGCTGTTGAATTGAATGCTTAAATTCAAGTGAGAGAAGTCTTTATGTGGTTCTCCTGTTTCACAACTACCAATTATATCATACCGTTTTCTTGCAATCGAAACCGAATTGAGTTTAGCGGGACCATTTACGCATCCGCCGCTACATGCCAGTAGTTCAAGAAACATTGGGCCGGAGCACTCATCCGGGTTGAGCTCGTTTAGTACACTTTTTATGACATCAATCCCCGAAAAGGCCATATAGTGTATAGGTTTCCGGTGCTTATTAATTCCTGCTAGCATACCTCCCTCTATCGGATAAGCGGCACCAATGCGTGATTTAAATGGAATAAAAGCCTCTTCGGGTTTTTCCGAAAGATCTTTGATTGGCATCTCTCCTTCTGATTCAAGCCATTCAATCAGATCTCTGAAGGTAATGGCTACATCTACAAGCTCGTTAAAGTGGTCTGATTCGGTTTTTTTACTGATGCATGGACCCGCAAATATTATCTTTATATCCTCCCCGTACATCTCACGCAACATCATTGCATGTGCAAGCATTGGGGATACAATTGGTGTTATATTGTCTACCAGAGAGGGAACATATTTTCGGATATAGTCCACAATCACCGGGCAGGCCGATGATATGTGAATCTTTCCAGATGACTCTCCGATATATTCTTCTGTTTTTGCAGATACCACTTCTGCCCCTAGTGCAGTCTCAGAGACACCTGTGAAACCGAGTCGCTTGATTGCAGCAATAAGGCTTGATGTGGGAATGTCTCCGAATTCACTCACATAAGAGGGAGCTAATGACATATACACCTTTCCGGGATGCCTGCTTAGTGTAAATTTGGCCCGGGTAAGTCCGTCACGTACCTTCTTTGCACCTGTAGGACAGACCTGTGTGCAGTGTCCGCAATATATACAACGCTCCTCAATTATCGAAGCCTTGTTTCCTTCGACCATTATGGCCTTTACAGGACATTCCCGGATGCATTTATAGCAGTCCTGACAATTCTCGGGCTCTGTATATATGGGTTTTAGCATTTGAATTCCTCCTTTAATATTTTGCAAAGACGGGAGAGATTTACATTCTCGTAAACCTTCTCATCAATGACAATAACCGGACCTCTGCTACACATATTTTCGCAGAGGCGCCCGGTAAATGTGAGTTCGGCGTCTAATGTGTTGTCCTGGATAAATTGTTTTATAACCTTAACGTTAGCACTATTTCCACGACTGAAACAAGAGCTGCCTAAACATATTTTTATGGTGCGTTTTTGCATTACAAACGGTTGTTAATGGGACGATACTACCTTTTTAGTCTCTCTGTGAGCAGAGGGACAATCTTCTTCACATCTCCCACGATTCCCAAGTCAGAAGATTGGAAAATTGGTGCGTATTTGTCTTTGTTAATGGCAATTATATAGTCTGACTCCTCCATTCCTGCAAGGTGCTGTATTGCTCCTGAAATACCTAATGCAAAATATAGGTCGGGCCTCACTGTTTTACCGGTCTGGCCTACCTGACGATTGTGTCCTACTATTCCAGCGTCAACCAATGCTCGTGAAGATGAAACCTCTGCCCCTATTGTTTGTGCAAACTCGCGCAGTTTATCGAACCCTTCGGAATTACCCACTCCGCGACCTCCTGAAACGAGAATGTTGGCCTCTGTAATATCTACCAGATTGCGCTCCTCTTTAACGGTCTCCAGTAATCTTACACGGAACTTTGAGCTGTCGAATACAGGTAAAAAATTGATAATCTCTCCCTTGCGGCTCTCATTGCGAGGAGCGGTGCACATAACACCAGGCCTTACGGTTGACATCTGAGGGCGATGCTCTTTGCAGGTAATTGTTGCCATCATATTGCCGCCAAAGGCAGGGCGGGTCATCATAAGGTTTCCTTCATCAGAAATTTCCAGAGCTGTACAGTCGGCTGTAAGACCGGTAGATAATCTTGCTGAGAGCCTCGGGCCTAAATCGCGTCCGATTGTAGTAGCGCCTATCAGAATAATACTTGGCTCAAATTTTACTCCAATCTGGTATAGTGCCTGAGTATAAGGTTCAGTCATATAGTGTTTTAACTGGGGCGAATCGGCAACAATTACCTTGTCCGCTCCGTATGCTATGCAATCATCTGCAAGCCCTTTGATATTATCACCAAGCAGCAGGGCACATACTTTTTCACCACTTTTAGCGGCCAATTCTACAGCCTTACCAAGCAATTCAAGGGATACACTCTGAATGACGCCCTCTCGCTGCTCAATAAAAACATAAACATCTTTATATATCGTTTTATCCATAACTATCGTATAATGAATTTCTCTTTAAGTTTGTTTACAATTATCTCTACGGCTTCATGCGGTTCTACCTCGTGAAGTTGGCCTGCAGATTTTGCACCTCTAGTAAATGATTTGGCTACACGGGTAGGAGAGCCCCCCAATCCGAGTTTTTTCTCATTTACATTTATCTGTTCGAAGCCCCATATGTCAATATCTTTGTCAAACGCCTCTACGATTCCGCAAACTGACATATAGCGCGCTTTGTTTGCACTCGAAAGGACTGTAAGCACACACGGAGTTTCAACCTCCAGGATCTGATAACCCTCTTCTGTCGCCTTTTTTACTGTCAACTTTCTATTACCATCGTATTTAACATCTTCAACGTATGTGATTTGAGGCAAATCCAGATGTTCGGCTATCTGTGGCCCTACCTGTGCTGTATCGCCATCAATAGCCTGGCGTCCGGTAATTATAATATCAAAATCCATTGTACGCAGTGCTCCTGCCAGTGTATTCGATGTTGCCAGAGTATCGGCACCGGCAAACTTGCGGTCGCTCAAAAGAACTCCCTTGTCTGCCCCCATTGCGAATGCTTCACGGATTATAGCTTCTGCCTTCAACGGTCCCATTGTGATTACCGTTATTTCGGCACCAAATTCATCTTTCAGCTTCAGGGCCATCTCCAGACCTCCTTTGTCATCCGGATTCATGATGCTGGGCACACCTTCCCGGATCATCGTTCCTGTAACCGGATCCAACTTTATCTCTGTTGTATCAGGTACCTGCTTTATGCATACTATTATCTTCATAATTTCTCAGTGTTATTTAAGTATGTGTGCAGCGATAACCATTTTTTGGACTTCGCTGGTGCCTTCATATATTTCGGTGATTTTTGCATCACGCATCATCCTCTCAACAGGATATTCTCTTGTGTATCCGTAACCACCATGGAACTGAACAGCTTTGGTTGTCATCTCCATTGCAGTTTCGGCAGCAAAAAGTTTACACATTGCAGCATCTGTCGAGTAGGGGAGCTTCTGATCTTTTTTCCATGCAGCTGACCGTACTAGCAGTCGGGATGCCTGTATTTTTGTTTCAAGATCGGCCAATTGGAACTGAGTATTCTGGAATGCTGAGATTGGTTTGCCGAATTGTTTTCTCTCTTTTGTATATTTAATAGTTTCGTCCATGGCTCCCTGGGCTATGCCAAGTGCCTGAGAAGCAATGCCAATTCGGCCTCCGTCAAGGGTTTTCATGGCAATGCCAAACCCTTTGCCAACCTGCCCAAGCAGGTTTTCTTTGGGAACAATACAGTTCTCCATTATCAATTCGCATGTGGCTGAGCCGCGGATTCCCATCTTCTTCTCCTTCTTGCCCACCGAGAAACCGGGGAATTTTGTCTCAACAATGAAGGCTGAGATTCCACGTGTTCCCTGTGACTTGTCGGTCATAGCGATTATAATGTTTACATCGGAATATGCCGCGTTGGTTATAAAGATTTTGGACCCGTTAAGCAGCCAATGGTCTCCCATATCAACGGCTACAGTCTGCTGACCTCCAGCGTCAGTACCCGCGTTAGGTTCTGTAAGCCCAAAGGTGCCAATCCACTCTCCACTGGCGAGTTTAGGAAGGTACTTGCGTTTTTGTTCCTCGGTTCCGTGCTCCCATATTGGGGCGCAACAAAGCGAAGTATGTGCCGAAACCACTACACCAGTTGTGGCACATGCCTTAGAAAGTTCCTCCACACACATTGAGTACAACTGGTTGTTACCACCTGCTCCTCCGTATTCCACGGGGAATGGAATACCCATAATTCCGAGCTTTGCCATCTTTTTTACGGTTTCCATCGGGAAACGTTCCTGCTCGTCAATTTCAGCGGCCAGAGGCTTAACCTCTTTCTCTGCGAACTCCCTAATCATCTGCAGGAACAACTCCTGCTCTTTACTAAGAGAAAAATCCATATTATTGTTGTGTTTAGTTATTCCAAATATCTGAGTCACTCGGCACCTGTATACGAGCCGATAGAGGAGCTACACGTGTAATGTTTAGCAAGTGTTTATATGTGAAATTCTCCGATATGGAGTTATTTCCCCAGCTTCCGCAACCAAGTGTATTGGTGACGGCAAGTCCGTTTTGTATAGACCCGCCGGCAGTTGTGGCGCAAATTGCATTTACTATTACACGGGAAACAGAAAGGTCGGTACCCGCCTTGATTATATTGGCCTGGCTATTCGAGTGGATTCCGGCAGTATGACCGCTACCTTCAAAGGTTAGATTGGTCTCTGCAATTTCTAAAGCTTCGTCAAAGTAGCCATAAGGAATTACCGCCAGTACCGGGAACATCTTCTCTTTGCAGATAATGTCTGCTTTTCCCACCCCTTTGGCCTCTATTATCAAAACTTTAGTCTCTTCGGGAACTGTTATCCCTGCTGCTTTTGCAATAGCGATAGCTGATTGACCGATCAACTCCTTTGTCATAATTCCATCGGTAAAAATGGTGTCAACAACCTGTTGGCGTAACTCCTCCGGTACAACATAACCTTTGTTGCGTCTAAAGGCTTCAAGAACCTCTTCGCGGCACTCCTTTGGATATATGGCGCTTTGCTCTCCGGAGCAGATAATTCCGTTATCAAATGAACGTCCGGTAACGATTTTTCCTGCTGCCAGGTCATAATCGATATTTCGGTCAAGAATCACCTGCACATTACCCGCACCAACACCAAACGATGGTTTGCCTGATGAATAGGCTGATTTTACCATTGGCATTCCACCTGTGGCTACTACTGTATCACACTTTCTCATAAGCTCCTGAGTCTTCTCAAGTGAAGGTTCCTCTATCACCTGAACCATCCCTTCCGGCACGTTCATGGGAGCGATAGCCTTGATTATTGCTTTGACTGCAGCTGCTGAGCACTTTTTTGCTTTTGGGTGAGGAGAGATTATGATCGCATTCTTGGTTTTAAGTGCAAAAATTATCTTTGACATTGGGGTAACTATTGGGTTTGTCATTGGAGTAATTCCGGCAACAACGCCTATTGGTTTTGCAATCTCGATAAGTCCTGTCATTTCGTCTATGCTCAGAATGCCCATCGATTTTTTCCCCTTAAGGTTATTCCAAACACCTTTTGATTTGTTTCGGTTTTTGGCGACTTTATCTTCATAAACGCCCATCTCTGTCTCCTCTACAGCCATACGTGCAAGCTCTTCGGCATTATCGAAGATGGCGCGTGCGGCCAGTTTAATTGTCTGATCTACATCGTCCTGGTCAAATTGTACCTGGTAAGCGGCCTGCGCTTTGCGCGCCAGGGCAATCATCTCTTTAATCTCCATTGCGGTTATGATTTTTAATTAAAATAATTCCGTGTATATACCCCTTATATCATCCTCCGAGAAGGGAACATAATTATTGTTGAGCAGACGTTGCTGACCAACAAGTACGCTTTGTGTGAAACTTTCGATCTCTCTCTCCTGCATTCCGTAAAAACTTAGTCGGTTTTTTGAAGTCAGATTCCCCAGGAGCTCATCAAGCTTTGTGTAAACCATCTCTTCTGAGGTGTTGAGCAACTTTGCATACAGTTCATTAACCTCCTTAATAGCTCCCTGAGGTCTCTTCTTATTGTAGAGTTTGAAAACAGAGGTGAAAAACTGGTAGTTGGCCTCACCATGCGGCACATGGTAAACTCCTCCCAGCGGGTATGAGAGTGCATGAACTGCCCCTACACCTGTATTTCCGAATGCTACTCCGGCATAGTTGCTTGCAATCAGCATATCTTCAAGTCTTTCAAGAGAGTACTCCTGTCCCTTTAGGGCAATATTGGTAAACACGTCAACAATGATGCTGATGGCTTCGCGGCAGTACATCTTTGTATATGGGTTCGATTTTGGCGAAACATAAGACTCTGTGGCGTGTATAAGTGCATCTATGGCGCTGAATGCAAAGAATTTAAATGGCAGCCCCTTTAGAAGTTCAGGAATCAGTACGGCATCATCGGGTAATAGAGTGTCGTCTGCTATTCCCATTTTGGTATTTTTTGCCTTGAGTTCGGCGATTGAGATATTGGTCACCTCGCTGCCTGTTCCGCATGTGGTTGGAATGGTGACAAGTTTTTTCTGCTTAACAATTGGAACTTTTCTTTCGAAAACTTCAGATATATCAGACACTTTGTTGATTACAAGAAGTTTGGATACATCAATTACAGTACCTCCTCCAATAGCCACAACTCTGTCATACTTTAAATCTGAAATATCGGCGAGTATCCTGTTTATCATTTGGTCAGAGGGCTCGCCGGAGCCGTACTTCTCAATCATTACGAACAGACAATTAAGGTCTGTTTTCTCTATGTACGACTTGTAGAGGAAGTCGTGTGTAAGAACCAGATCATTGGGGCCAAGTTCGAAGTTGCAGGCAAACTCTGCAAAAGTGTCAAAGCGGCTGACAGTTGTTTTTAATTTGAATAACTGCATATTGTTCTCTATTTATTAAACCGTTTTTTGTACTCTTCTTTCAGCTCATCACGGAAATCCGGATGTGCAATTGCTATCAGTGCCTCTGCCCTTTGAGCAAGGGTACGCCCTTTGAGTTTGGCTACTCCGTACTCGGTCACAACATAATCAACATCGTTTCTGGATGTTGTTACCGCTGCGCCCGGGCTCAGGAACGGAACTATTCTCGATACCTTTCCTTTAGAGGCGGTAGCCGGAACGGCAATTATCGACCTGCCCCCTTTTGAAACAGATGCTCCGCGCACATAGTCAACCTGACCTCCTGTGCCGCTGAATTGCTTTGTTCCTATGCTCTCTGCATTCACCTGACCCATAAGGTCTATCTCGATGCAGGAATTAATTGAAACCATATTATCGTTGCGACCTATAACAGCCGGGTTATTTACATAGTCAACAGGCAGCATTTCGACAGATGAATTGTTATGAACAAAGTCATACAATGCCCGTGTTCCCATAAGAAATGTGGCTACCAGTTTACCGGGATGGAGCGTTTTAAGGCGTCCGTTAATAACCCCGGATTTAACCAACTCCATTGCACCATCCGAGAACATCTCCGTGTGAATTCCAAGGTCTTTTTTCTCTTTCAGAAAAAGCAATACAGCGTCGGGAATTGCACCTATGCCCAGTTGGAGTGTATCTCCGTCATTAATTAGTGATGCGCAGTTACATCCGATTTCACGCTCCACATCGGTGATTGATGGAAGCGGAATCTCGGGTATCGGGTCTGCACACGGTACAATACGGTCGAATTTGGATAAATGGACTTTATTAATTGAGCCGACATATGGCATATATTCGTTCACCTGAGCAATTACAATGCGAGCTTTTTCAACAGCTGCTTTAGTGTAATCGCATGATAAACCCAGACTGCAATAACCTTCATCATCAGGAGGCGACACATTGATAATGGCAACATCAACAGGGAAGATATTGCCGATCAGCTGTGGGGTATCCTTGAAAAAGCAGGGGATGAAATCGGCTTTCCCCAGTGAAGCAGACTCTCTTGAAGCCCCGCCTATAAAATTTGTAATGTGATGAAAATGTTTTGCATTTTCCGGTAAAAGATAATCTCCGTAACCTAGAGGCAGCATATGGTATATGTGAAGGTTGCTGAACCTCTCTTTTTGCGCAACCAATTCACGCATTATAACCTGTGGATTGGCTGCTGCATGTGAACATACTATATAATCCGAATCGTTTATCACGCCAACTGCATGGGCGGCTGAAACGATCTTATCTTTGTATTGTTCTTTCCAATTCATCATTTTTCTGTATTGCTATTCGGACATTTGGTCAGCTCCTCTTTTATCAAGGCAATCTCTTTGGCAAGCAGTTTCTTACCTTCGATATTCCCCTGTCTGGCAATCATTACTCTCTGTGCCTGCGGAGAGCCGGCTCCGTGCATTGATTCGGTACGGTAACCAACTGCTGCAGTACCCAGTGTGATATTTTCTATCAGTCTGAGTATTCGCATACGGTTTTCAGTTGAAACACCCTCTACCCCTTTCAGATACTTCTCTACGTAAGCTCCAACTTCGGGGCTGCGGAAATCCTGCTCCGATGGCATTGTAACCATAAGACCTCCCGCGATATCTTCTGCAAGGCGGGCTATCTCGTAAGGCATACGGGTGATATTCTGTTTGCAGACATTGGCAAGCAACAGGTTAACAATATAGTTGCCTGCAGGCATCGACTCTCCCTCTGCCGAACATGCTATACCGCAGGCATACAGGGTTTCATTCAGGTGAGTCATCTCAATCAGCTTGTCTTTGATGTGGCTTGCTTTGGCAGCTCCATTGTAATCGGCAGCTACTGCTGAAGCACCAATCAGTACATCGCCAACGCCAACCTTACACCCACCGTATGACTGGCGGTGGTATCCTGCGAACCTTTCAACCATCATGCCTGCAAAATCATACTCACGGCACATGAAGATGCGCTCATTAGGAACAAAAACATCATTGAAAATGACAAGTGCCTCATGTCCGCCAAAGCGAGCATTACCCAAGTCAATATCTGCTCCTGACTCCATTTTACGAGTGTCGCACGATTGCCTTCCGTATATCATAATAACCCCTTCTGCATCAGATGGAACAGCAAAAGAGACTGCATAATCCGCATCCTCCTCTTTCATTGCAACAGTAGGCATAATAAGGTGTTCATGCGAGTTAACGGCACCTGTCTGGTGCGCTTTTGCACCTCTCACCACAATTCCTTCCGGCATAACCTTTACAATCCGAAGATATTGGTCGGGATCTGCCTGCTTTGACGGAGAGAGGCCGCGATCTCCTTTAGGATCTGTCATTGCGCCGTCAACCGTAAGGTCGTTCTCCTGAACAAATTTCAGATAGTCGGTGAATCGTTTGTGATACTCTGTCCCATATTTTTTGTCGATTTCGTAAGTAGTCGAGAATATCGCATTGAATGCGTCCATCCCGACACAACGCTGAAAACATGATGCTGTCTTTTGTCCAAGAAGGCGTTGCATCTTGACCTTTTTCACAAGGTCGTCGGTATTCTGATGCAGGTGGCAGAAACGATTTATGGTTTTACCGGTGAGGTTAGATGTTGCGGTCATAAGCTCGCGGTATTCCGGCATTTCGGCAAGCTCGTAGGTCATTGCAACAGAGTTCATTGATGGCTTGATCATTGGATGATCAACAGGATTGTCAACAAGTTTGCCCATAAGGTAAACCTTTAGATTCATCTTCCTAAGGCTTTCGATATACTGCTCTTTTGTCATCATAATGGTATGTGTTTAATATTCAGTTTCGTGTTTCGGTTCAGGCAAAGCAATCACATTCCGGCAAAAATGTCGGTTTCGCATGGTTTTACATTGCCACCCAAGTTAAGGGCGACTATTTTTCGAAGTTTAACTTTTAGGTCATCAATCAACCCGGTCCACGGGGCTAAGTGACAGTAACATGAATTGGCAGGTCTTCTGACTAACACACTCTTTCCAACACCTTCCCGGTCATAGTGACCAGTGGTTGCAGATTTTTTCGGAACGTTCTCGTGCTTCACAGCAGCGGGCCTGTCCGGGACTCACACCCGGTTCCCTTTTAATCAATACGCCTGTTAAGGAGTATCGAAACCAATTCGGGTGCAAATGTATTTATAATTTTGAGATTTAACCAAGAAAAAAGGAGGTTTTTGTAAAAAAAACACAAAAGTTTTTTAAGCCGAAATGCAACTTGCTCCAATTTAGCATTGTAACAATATGTACGTGATTTTTGATAAATAGATAGAATAACCCAAACAATAGTTTGGATTAGAAATCATTTGCCTTAGAGAATTGATTTTTTACAGATTTTGCAGATGCATACTGCAAATATTGTTAATACTGAAAATTGATTGTCCTTTTGACACTAGAGGGAGTTGCAATGAGAATTTGAAGAGATACTGATAATGTTGTGTATGTAGCTCCCAGAATGAGTCCGTTTACTTTGATTTCACAAAATTGTGAAAATGCAGGCATATTTATACTTTTAAGTTCTTTTGCACATGGTTGATATTGTGATAATTAGAAATATCATCTTTGCTTATTTTAGCAGATAAATATTGTAATGCGCTGAATATCATACATTACGGCAATAACTTAAAATCATTCGAGCTCCGGTTTTACTAAGGATGCTAAAAACAACGCAAAATCAGAAATATCCTCATTCACGCTGGCTTTTTCTAAAGCAACCATATATTCCTGCCGTTTTTCAACGGGAATAATAGTCCAGTTATACCCGCCGGAAATTAACATAGCATTCATCAAGAAGCGAGCTATACGACCATTGCCATCCATATAGGGGTGGATATATACAAAAATAAAATGTCCTAAAACGGCTCTTACTCTGGCATCCGGTTCGTTTTTTATTAGCTCAAATAATACTGGCATAGCTTCTCTGACTGCATCCGGATTTAATGGTGTGTGCATCGAGCCTCGAATATAGACTTGATTCGTCCTATATCCGGTTAAATCAGAAGACTTCAGCAAACCAACAGTTACACTTGGAGCAAATAATTCACGATACCACACCCTGTGGTCATTATTTACAATCTCGCCTGGATTATCTCCACCTAAAATATTTTTAACGCTTTCTTTCACGGCTTGGAATGCTTGCCAATAGCCACGGGCAGCCATTGCGTTAACTTGTTCTGCATCAGAATAATTATGGTCTGGTTTCCAGTTTCCGCTTTTTACTTTCTCTATCAGTTCGTCAGTTACTTTATATCCTTCAATAGAAAGTGAGTGATAAGCATCTAACTTATATTGAGCATCAATATCCTTTAGGCAAGCCTCTATGTTCGTATGAGTGCGTTGCATTTCAGGAAAGTTGGCGATAACGACATCTCTCATCTTATTCCACATTAACTTCAATCTCATTACATAAGGTGATACTATGCGTGAATAAGCAATTGCACTTTGGTCTGAAAAAGGGTCTTCTTCTCTAATATCATAACCCAGACTTTTCATCGTGCTGATTATTTCATCGGCAGCCGATGCGTGACCGATATTTCTGAATGCTCCGGCTAATCGTCCTGCTTTTGTTGTTTGTCCTTTTTTAAGAACAATCTTCAGAATATCGCCCACGTCCGATACCATTGACAAACAAGTTCGTGCAGCAACACTATCTAACTTGAAAAAATCAGGGCTACACTCAATCAACGCTTCCGTTAACGAGTAAATGTTAATACCTAATTTTGGCTCTTTAGAAATTGGGTTTGCTATTGATGCCTGAAAGTAGAGGATTGATGTGCCATGTAGTAAATTTACAATATTGCTTGCTCCTTTTGATGTGCGAATTATTACTTGCTTTGGCACAGTTCTGTTTCCGCTATAAAACGCTAATGACTGATCTGCAGATAAACACCATTCGTCCCCGAATCTGGTATTTGCATACTCGGAGATAAAGAACCAATACGAAGTGTACCAATTTGTGGTATCGCCAGGTGTACTATCTGGTCGTGATGAAATGTACCATCCCTTCATCACTTCCTGGATAAATCCGTTTTTTACTAATCTTCCTAAGTGAGTTCGTGATAGATCGGCAGACTTAATTACAGCAAGTCCATTCTTATTTTGCAATTTCTGCAACTCTTTTAAAGACTCTGCCAATCTTTCTTGAATTGTTGCCATATCTATCTGGGTATTTACTTTTCTTTTTATTCGAGCGATTACTGTTTTATCATCACGAGCAAACACTATTTTATTGTGCCGTGCGGTTACTGTTTTATTTTTCAAATATACAATATTCCAGAACCAAATGCAATATTTTTCTTCTTTCTAATGGATGAGATGGCCTAATACTTTTGGACAGTTTTTATTGATTTCATAATTTGCTCACATAAAGTATAGTATGTTGAATTTCACGATATTACTTATAAGTGTATTTTAAAATAACATAGTTATCATCAATGTTGATGGTTGCTAAAACAAGTTGCTGGCTGTTACTCAAGATAGAATTATTTACAAATTTATCTAGATATGTTGGCGGAACACATAGATAATGAAAATTTTTATGAGAATACCCTGATAAAATTTGAACACCTTCTTTTGTTCTGTGGAACACATGTGATTTATTTAAAATTTTATTAAATGCTAAAGTCATAATTTTACCCCTGAAATTAAAATTAGAAATGACAAATCTCTCTGATTCTGTACACAATAAGAAACTAGAAGCATACTTAAAAGAAATTGTGTTAGCCAAAGAATAATAATATATATCACTCTCGTTTTCTGACACTTCAGACAAATTAAAGTTATACTTACCAAAATCCCACCTGTACTTTGCAAAAATTGAGAGAGATGAAGTATCAATTGAATAAATATTTCCATTGTGTCCCTCATAAAAACGAACTGTATCGTTGAACCTAACAAATGGAGACATAGCAAATTTCAAGGTGCTTTTTTTCAGAATATAATCAGGTAGAGTATAGTCTGTTTTTACAATCTTATTATCTTTTGTAGAATAATATATTAGCTTTTTATCGTTAAAAATTGAAAAAAACACGTAATAATTGTCAGAAAGTCGCTCAAACAGATGAGTGGATTTTGTACTATCTTTTAGACTGAATGAGTCGACGAAATCAGCACCATCTAAGGTATAGCGATATAGTGTGCCGGTTGGACAGAGTAGCTCAATGGTTCTGTTTTGCCGATTAATTCCAAAATCACTAAGAAGCGAATACTCTCCTGGGCCACGCCCTCTTTTATTAATTGTTGAGATATATTTCCCACAAGAGTCAAATTTTTGTATCAAATGCTGTTTACTATCAAGAATATAAATGAAATCTTCGTATGGAATAACTTTAACGAAATTCATTTGACTAAGTAAAGAGAGGTTAGTTGTTTCTAATGGTATAATCTCAACCTTAGAAAAGATATCAAAAAAAGATAAAGAATCATTTATTTTATCCAATTCAATTGGGATAAGATTATTATCTAAAAGATTATTTGTATGACTCTTGCATCCATATGCAAAAAAGAGATTAAAAGTCAATATTGATGCAATTAATATTTGCTTCATAGCATTAAAAATTTGTTTTATGATTCCACAATAGTTTTAAACCTCAGCTTAACAATAAAAACACCATTGGTTGAATCTTGCATTTGAGCCAGTTTGTTCAAGATAAATTCTCTAAGAGTTGTGTTTTTTGAGGTAGTATCTTTAATATCATTCCTGTCATAATATACTACAGTGTAAAAATAGTTTGAATCTGAGGCCATAATAAACAGAGGGTCTCTGTCGCTTCTTTTATAAGCCCATCGGAACCCTTTATTGGTATTCTTAGATAAAACAAAATCGTTCTGCAAAGCACTCGGGCCAATACAAGAAAAATAGATATGTTCCTTTGTGTCATGTATATGTATTGGGAGCTTATAGTAATCCGAAAATAGATAATTTTTCATCCCCTCAAACAAATCGCCACCATCCTTGAAAATATACTTAGGCGGAATTGCGTAGTTTTGAAAATCAATTTTTAAAAATGGAATGATCTCTTTTCCGATTTTATAAGCAATATTGTCACCCTCCTGAGGTCTCATAATTGTTGATTTGTCATAAGACTGAGTAAATATATCCTGTGTAAATACATAGTCTTTCCTGGGCAAGAACTCTTTAATTTTCTCTCCATTGCTGTCAAATTGAGTAAGGGCATAGAAATGCTCTTCAAAATTTGATTCGTCAGGAGGATTTGAAGAGAACAGGTAAAAGCCCCCGTTATCGGACGCACATATTGCGTCGTAATTAACCTGTTCTAAATTTATCTTTAAAACAAACTTGCCGTCACTTATTTTATATTTTGATACACCGCTTGATTGGAGGAGCCAGATGTACTCACCATCAGGGGTTATGCACATATCTGTAATATCTGTATACTCGCCTGGTCCGCGCCCCTTAGTCCCGATACTTCTTAAATATTGTCCGGTTTTATCAATAACTTGAACGCCGCGAATTTCATCTTTTAATAAAAAATTATCATTATTATCAATTAAGATCTTAGAAACCACAGATATAAAATCACCCGAGTTGCTTTGTACCGGAATAAAGATTAATGTGTCTACCGATAGTGCAAAATCGTCGGTAAACATTGTGGTCTTCAATGGTACAATTGTTTGTATGGTCTCATTTTCACGACTACTGCAACTAATACATAAAAATATTATGTACAAAAAGTAAAAAGGTAAATGAGGTTTTCTCATGGTATTAGCCAATCAATTAAACTGGATTCACGACAGATGTTTTGCCAAACATAATAAAAATTTCTGATATATTTGCTCGCAAAAAGCTGATAAAACGCTGATTTGCTGAATAATTACACTCCTGCAAATCGCTAAAACCACTAGTAAATATTAGTTGTTACGAAAGTTTGAGCATAAAAAAATCAGGCCGGAAAACGACCTGAATATTTCTTATTTTTTTTAATCTAAAGCGTTGTATGATTATACATTAAAACGGAAGTGCATGATATCGCCGTCCTGAACAACGTACTCTTTGCCCTCTACGGCCATTTTACCGGCCTCTTTACAGGCGGCTTCGCTGCCATACTTAACGTAGTCGATGTATTTGATAACCTCCGCGCGGATAAAACCCTTTTCAAAATCTGTATGGATGATTCCTGCAGACTGAGGGGCTTTAATTCCTTTTACAAATGTCCAGGCGCGAACCTCCTGTACCCCTGCCGTAAAGTAGGTTTCCAGGTTCAAAAGGGCATAAGCTGAGCGGATAAGTCGAGAAACTCCGGATGAATCAAGTCCAAGTTCTGAGAGAAACATCTCCCTCTCTTCAAAGCTTTCGAGTTCTGCAATTTCTGACTCAATTTTAGCTGCCACTACCAACAACTGAGCATCTTCGTCCTTAATTGCCTCCTTAACCATCTCTACGTATTTATTGCCATTTTTTGCAGATGCCTCATCTACATTGCAGACATACATAACAGGTTTATTGGTAAGCAGGAAGAGCTCTTTTGCCATTTTTGCATCTTCGGCATTGTCAAAAATAACGGTTCTTGCAGATTTTCCCTGAACAAGAGCATCCTTAATCTTAACCAGAATTTCGTACATCCTCTTTGCGTTTTTGTCACCACCTGTTTGTGCCTGTTTGTGCACTTTGGAAATGCGGCTCTCAACAGTGTCAAGATCTTTAATCTGTAGTTCGGTATCAATAATCTCTTTGTCCCTTACCGGATTAACAGATCCGTCAACATGCACAATATTTGGGTCATCAAAGCAACGGAGTACATGTAAAATGGCGTCGGTCTCACGGATGTTTCCAAGAAACTGATTTCCCAGACCCTCTCCTTTGCTGGCACCCTTAACGAGCCCGGCAATGTCTACAATCTCTACTGTCGCAGGAACAACCCTTTGGGGTTTTACAAGTTTTTCCAGTACCTGAAGTCTTTCGTCAGGGACAATTGTAGATCCTATGTTTGGTTCGATGGTGCAAAAGGGGAAGTTTGCAGATTGGGCTTTACCTGAGCTGATACAATTAAAAAGGGTCGATTTACCAACATTTGGGAGCCCTACTATTCCGCATTGAAGTGCCATTTTGTATAAAATTATTATTTGAGGGTGCGAAATTAGCAAAAAAAGGGGGATAATTCTAAAATCGTATAAAGTGTGGTTAATATCAGATAATTGTAATTAGAGACATCTCTCTGTTTTCCGGTTGAATATTAATTTTACCCTGTTAGAAACTTAAACTCTCTTTAATGTGAAAACGAAACGAATTTTATTGACAATAGCAGCAATTACTCTTTTGTTTACCATACTATCCGGGCAGCAAAAGGGTAGTTTAATGGAGAGAGGTTATTTCCAAAGCTTTCACTTTGTTTTTTGGAATTTAGAGAACTTTTTTGATACCAAATCGGACATTGTGAGTACTCAAACAGAAAAAGAGAGTAATCAATCAGAAATAGGGAGTGCTTTACAGGAGTTTTCTGCATTTGGAAAGATGAGGTGGGGGAGAAGAAGGTTTGTTGCCAAGAGAGATGCAATTGCCAAAACTATTATGGATATGGGAGAGGGGAGTTTTCCTCTGTTTGTTGGTGTGGCAGAGATTGAGAACAGATATGTGTTAAACTCTCTCATCTACGACTCTCCTTTGAGTTTTGGCAAGTACGGGATTATTCACAAAGATTCGCCGGACAGCAGGGGAATTGATGTTGCTTTGCTTTACAGGAGAGATCTGTTCAGAGTGCTTGCAGCTGATTTTATCAGGGTGGTTTTACCTGATACTGCAAGAACAACACGAGATATTCTTTATGCCAGGGGGGTGGTTGATAACCTTGACACTCTGCATATTTTAATAAATCACTGGCCATCAAAATTCGGGGGAGAGAAATTGTCGCGGCCGGCCAGGGAGGCTGCAGCTTATGCGTTGAAAAGAGTATGCGACTCTATTCTTGATGTTAACAGCATGGCAAATATTATTGTGGCAGGGGATTTTAATGACACTCCCGATTCTGAACCCATGAAATTGTTGAGCAGACTGGTCAATCTTGCCGGCCGTTTTCATGCAGATAAACAGGGTACAATCAAGTATAGAGGTGTTTGGGAGCTTATAGATCAGATTCTTGTTTCGGAAAATTTGCTTAACAAAGATGAACCGGTCTATACCGAGCCTTCTAATTTTTCAATTTTCAAGGCTCCCTATTTACTTGAAAGAGATAAGGCTTTTACCGGATTGAAGCCTAAAAGGACATATATCGGGCCGCGATACAACGGAGGAGTAAGTGACCATCTGCCGGTGAGGCTGCTCATTTATTTTTATACCTTTGCACCATGTATGTAAGGGCAAAAAAGGCGTTGGGTCAGCATTTTCTAAAAGACCCCAAAATTGCGAAGCGCATTGTGGATTCGCTGGTGCTATCTGATTATAATGAAAATAACAAGATTGATGTAATTGAGGTAGGCCCCGGAACCGGCGTTCTTACTCAGTTTCTTGCCAACGAACCTGCAATAAACCTTAAGCTGGTTGAGATTGATTCTGAGTCGGTAGAGTTCCTGAAAATTCACTATCCTGCACTCGAGAGTTCACTTTTCGAGGATGATTTTCTTAGAATGGAACTTGATGATATATTTAAAGGAGAGTTTATGGTGATAGGGAATTTCCCTTACAACATCTCTTCGCAGATTTTCTTCAAGGTTCTTGACTATAAAGGGAGGGTTCCGCAGGTTGTGGGAATGGTGCAAAAAGAGGTGGCCGAAAGATTGGCATCTCCTCCGGGCAAAAAGGCTTACGGCATACTATCTGTTTTGCTACAGGCATGGTATTCAATTGAGTATCTTTTTACTGTTGATGAGAATGAGTTTATTCCGCCACCTAAGGTAAAATCGGCAGTTATCAGACTGAAGAGAAATTCAAGAGAGTCTTTGGGGTGTGATGAGGCTCTTTTCAAGGCTGTAATAAAGACCTCTTTCAACCAAAGGCGCAAGACCATAAGAAACTCTCTCAAGCCGCTTATCGGTGGTTTAGTATTACCTGAGAGTTATCTCTTTGCTAAAAGGCCTGAGCAGCTCTCTGTTGAGGAGTTTGTTGAGCTTACGTTAATTGTTAACTCACTCAAAGAGGCCCAAACTACCTGAAAGAAGACTCACACTACTTAGAGTTTATCGCATCTACAGGGTTGAGATTTGCTGCTGTATATGCAGGAAGAAATCCCGAAACAATTCCAATAACAGAGGAGATCATCAGTCCTCTGATAATGTTGTATGCACTAAGCTGCATAGGGAAGGATTCATTACTTCCAACTGCCAGCACAAGAAGTGAGACGAACAATATTCCTACCGCACCTCCGGCTAGTGCCAGAACAGCGGCTTCGGCCAGAAACTGTGTAAGGATTGTATATTTTTTTGCTCCGAGTGCTTTCTGGATACCAATGAGGTTTGTGCGCTCTTTTACCGACACAAACATAATGTTTGCAATTCCGAAACCTCCAATCAGTATTGAGAATCCTCCGATTATCCATCCGGCGAGGTTTATTCCTCCAAAAATTTCTTTTGTTGAGTTTAGAAGGAATGTCATTTCGTTAAGGGCGAAATTATCTTTTTGCTTTGGCTTGAGCCTTCTTACGGCCCTCATCAACTGCCTCATCTCTTGAATAAATTCGTCTCGGGATACATTATCCTGAGGTTTAAGGCAGATCATTGCAGAGGAGCGTTTTACATTGAAGAGAGTGCCGGCATAACTGTATGGAACCAATACAGAGTTGTCGGTATCGAATATGTTGACAATGCTTTCGCCTGCCTTTCTCATAACACCAATTACCCTTGTGTTGCTGTTACCCAGTTTTATGATTTTATTAATGGGATCTTCTCCCTTAAAGAGTGTCTCTGCAACTTCGTATCCAATAATTGCCACAGGAACAGAGGACTGTGTCTCTGACATTGAAAAGTATCGTCCGTTATCTATCTCCACATTTGCAACCTTATCCCATTCGAAGGTAGGGGCTGTTACAAAACCTCCGGTAAAGGTATTTCTGCGGTATTTTACGGAGAGGTTTGTAAAGGTTACAAAAGCAACAGATTCGAGGGTTTTGGAGTTTGATTTCAAAAATAGGTACTCTTCGTATTTTGGTGTGGGCCTTGTGCGAAACTCCCACCATTTGTACTCCTCACCCTCTTCGGGCGCAAAGGGGAACTCCTGCACGTAAACGGTTGTAGTGCCAAAGCTGTTGAGCCCTCTCTCGACGTTGCTCTGCAGCGCATCAATGGCGGTAAAAACGGTAACTATGGAGAATATACCTATGGTTACACCAAACAGCGACAAAAAGGTCCTGAACTTGTCTCCTTTAAGTGATCCAAAAGCAAATTTGATGCTCTCGACCATCAGTTTGAAAATCATCTGGATTCTTCTGTAATAACTTACCATATATCCTCCTTAAAGACCCAATCTTTTTTTTAAGTTTCTTAATTTATCAAATGCGTCAAGCGGTGAGAGGGTGTTAATATCCATGTCGCGTAATTCGTCTCTTAACTCTATCAAAAGCGGGTCGTCAAGTTTGAAGAATGATAGTTGAACTGCCTCCTCATTTATTGTTGCCCTTTTACCCTTTTTGCCCTCGGTTGCTCCCGAGCTCTCCAGCTGCTTTAAAATTCTGCCGGCTCTGTTGACTACCTCCTGCGGCATACCTGCCATCCTGGCCACATGAATTCCAAAACTGTGCTCAACCCCTCCTCTGCACAATTTTCGCAGAAATATAATGTTTTTACCGACCTCTTTTACAGAAATGTGCCAATTTTTTACTCTCGGAAACTTCACTTCCAGGTCGTTCAGCTCGTGATAGTGGGTCGCAAAGAGGGTTTTTGCCTTATATTCAGGGTGTTCGTGTATATACTCTACAATTGCCCAGGCTATTGACATTCCGTCGTATGTGCTTGTTCCTCTGCCAATTTCATCAAGCAAAATTAGTGATCTTGTTGAGAGATTGTGCAAAATTGTAGATGTTTCGAGCATCTCTGTCATGAAGGTACTCTCTCCGCGGCTAATGTTGTCAGATGCCCCTACACGGGTAAAAATCTTATCAACAATACCAATTGATGCGCTATCTGCCGGAACGAAACATCCTGCCTGCGCCATTAGTACGATTAGGGCTGTTTGTCTTAGAAGGGCGCTTTTTCCGGCCATGTTTGGTCCGGTGAGTATTATAATCTGTTGGTTGTCGTTGTCTAGGTATATATCGTTTGCCACATACTCCTCTCCCGGAGGCATAAGTTTTTCAATTACCGGGTGCCTTCCGTTTTTGATGTCAATGGCAGTGCCGGTATTTAGCTGTGGGCGGCAATAGTTGTTCTCCTTTGATACGAGAGCAAAGCCTGCAAGGCAGTCCAGTCGGGCAAGTATGGTTGCATTTTGTTGTATGGCTGGAATGTTTTGCTGTATGGCTGCAATTAAGTTGTTGAAAAGAGTCTGTTCCAGAACGAGTATCTTCTCCTCTGCGCCCAGGATCTTCTCTTCGTACTCTTTGAGTTCCTGGGTTATGTACCTTTCGGCGCTCACAAGTGTTTGTTTTCTGATCCAATCCTGCGGGACCTTATCTTTGTGTGTGTTTCTTACTTCGAGATAGTAGCCGAACACATTGTTGTAGCTTATTTTTAACGATGAAATTCCTGTGCGCTGAGTCTCTCTCTCCTGAATGGATGCCAATATCTGCTTGCCGTGTCGTGCTATGTCCCGCAGCGAATCCAACTCCTGATTTACCCCCGGCGAAATTACATCACCTTTTCCGATGAGACCGGCGGGGTCGGGAAGTAGCTCTGCTGTGAGTCTCTCCATCAGTTTGGGACAGTTGTCAAGTGACTCCGCGAATGATTTGAGGTGTGTTGATTCTGAATTGATGCACAGCTCCCGGATTGGATTAATCTGCTGAAGACCCCGCCTGAGCATTGTCATCTCGCGGGGAGTAATTCTTCCTGCGGCAGCCTTTGAAACAACCCTCTCCAGATCTCCCGTCTCATGCAGTAATGCCCTTAGGGAATCCCTCAAATGGTTGTCATTGAACAGCTTTTCAACAATACTGTGCCTTATGTTCAGTTGATTTATATCTTTCAAAGGCATTGCCAGCCAGTTCCTGAGAGCTCTCGAACCCATGGGGTTTGCGCATCTCTCTATGGTCTTGAAAAGCGATACGGCCTCTTCCCGGTAGCTCCCGAACACCTCCAGATTTCTGAATGTGAATTTGTCTATCCACACGTACTCTCCCTCGTCAATTCTGGAGATAGAGCATAAATGGCCAAGACCTTCGTGGCGGGTCAGTTCAAGATAGAAGAGAATTGCTCCGGCTGCAGTTACCGCCAACGGCATCTCCTCAACTCCAAAGCCCTTTAGTGATGTTGTGCCAAAATGCTCCTTAAGCTTTTCGTATGAGGCCTCCTGAACAAAGGCCCATTCGTCCATGGTGGTTATATAGTAATCTTTGCCAAACCTCTCCTCAAACCCTTTTCGGAACGACCTCTCTACAAGAACCTCCTTTGGAGACAAGCTTGCAAGCAGAAGCTCAATATATTCAAGTGAGCCGGCAGCAACACGAAATGTGCCGGTTGATATATCAAGAAATGCAACTCCTCCGCTTTCTCCCCGGAAACTTACTGCGCAGAGGTAGTTATTTTCGTTGTTTGAAAGTAGCTGATCGTTGTATGCGACTCCGGGTGTAACCAACTCGGTTATGCCTCTTTTTACAATTGTTTTGGTGAGTTTAGGATCCTCCAGCTGGTCGCAGATGGCAACTTTATAACCGGCTCTTACCAGTTTGGGAAGATAGCTGTCGATTGAGTGGTGGGGGAAGCCGGCCAGTTCTACGTGAGAGGCGGCTCCGTTGGCCCTTTTGGTGAGTACAATACCAAGTACTTTGGAGGCAATGATTGCATCCTCGCTAAAGGTCTCGTAAAAGTCGCCCACACGAAACAGTAAAACGGCATCAGGGTACTTGGCCTTTATGGCCAGATACTGCTTCATTAAAGGGGTCTCTGCTATTTTTTTACCGGAGTTCATTCCTACAAAAATAGATATATTTTGTTTCAAAACCCTATCTTTGTAAAATGTCCCCTAAATTTAACCTAATATGAAAAAACAGAAAATTTTCCGAAACATTGCTGCATTTATTACTGTCGCTACAATATTGACAGCCTGCAGCTTTCAGTCAAAAGAGAGACAGGTAGAGGAGCAGATTGGTAAAATTATGGATAGCACCGGTACGGTTGGTCTTGCAGTTGCCGTTGTTAAGGACGGAAAGATTATTTACAGCAACTCTTTCGGTTACAAAAACCTTGAGGAGCAGACTCCGCTTGTAAAGGAGGATATTTTTAGAATCGCCTCAATTTCAAAATCTTTCACCACTACTGCTCTTATGACTCTTGTTGAGAAGGGGCTATTTGGACTGGATGACGATGTAAGCAACCTTGTGGGCTTTACTGTAAGAAATCCAAAATATCCCGATGTTCCCATAACCGTTAAGCTTTTGCTTTCGCACACCTCAAGCATGAATGATGCAGGGGGTTACTTTAGGCTTGATGTTATTAATCCTGAAAAGAATCCTGACTATGCAAAGAGTTATAACGACTACGAGCCCGGTTCAAAATATGAGTATTGCAACCTTGGTTTCAACACACTTGGAGCTGTTATTGAAAAGTATTCGGGTGTTCGCTTCGATAACCTGATAAAGGAGACAGTTATAAATCCACTTGGTCTCGTGGCAAGCTTTAATGTTGATTCACTTGATGTTGCGAAATATGTTCCGCTTTACAGCAAAGAGCCTGTTGATACAACTCAGGGTGCTGAGAGGGTATTTAAAGCGCAGCCTGCCGCTTACCTCAGCAGAGCTAAAGATATTGACTCTGGTTATGTTATGGGGTACAGCACTCCGCTCTTCTCTCCTACGGGAGGGATGAAAACCTCTGCTTACGATCTTGCTCGCTATATGATAATGCACATGAACTACGGAGTGGGAGAGAATGGTGTGAGAGTTATTTCTGAGGAGAGTGCAAAACTGATGCAGACTCCTGTTGTTGAGACAGGTGAATTAAACAGCTACTGCCTTGCATTGAGACATGCTGGAAACCTAATCCCGGGTGAAATGATGGTTGGACATACAGGTTCGGCATACGGTCTTTACAGTGCGATGTTCTTTGAGCCAAATAAAAAATTCGGCTTTGTAATGATGACAAATGGTTGCGATCCCGTTTACAAGGACGGTTTTACAACTATTCAGGGAGATGTCATAAGGGCGCTGTACGAGATTTATATTAAATAGAACCTGTATAACTGGCCGGAATGGAATATTCTGAATTTCAAGATTGAAAAAAGTACTCATCATAACCTATTACTGGCCTCCTTTTGGAGGTTCCGGGGTACAGAGGTGGCTTAAGTTTACCAAGTACCTTAGGGAGTTTGGTTACGAACCGGTGATCTATACCCCCGAAAACCCTGAGTTTATGGCGGAGGACAGGTCGCTGTGCAGTGAAATTCCTGCAGGGGTGGAGGTTATAAAGAGGAAAATTACTGAGCCATATTCCCTTTACAGGCTCTTTACAGGAAAGAAAAAAGGGGCAATTAAGCCAGGATTTATAAGCAGTCCTGGCTCCGGCTCTTTTGGGGTTTCGCTTAAGGAGAGGCTGTCTCTCTTTATCAGAAGCAATGTTTTCATCCCCGATCCAAAAGTTTTGTGGGTTTTACCCTCTGTTAAATTTCTTAAAAAACACCTTCTGGAGAATCCGGTTGATGCAATTATAAGTACCGGACCTCCCCACTCAATGCACCTGATTGCCCAAAAGGTTTCCCTTGCTACCGGAATTCCGTGGCTGGCCGATTTCAGAGATCCCTGGACAAAAATTTACAACTTTAAATACTTAAGACACACCCCTTACGTTAAGGGTGTTCACGAGAAGCTGGAGAGGAGTATTGTAAGAGGTGCCAATGCTGTTGTTACCGTTACAAACACTATTGCCTCCGAACTTAAAGAGTTGGGGCAGGAGAGGGTTTTTGTGGTTACAAACGGATTTGATCAGGATGATTTTAGAGGGAGAGAGCCTGAAGCGGAAATTAATTTTACCCTCACCTATACAGGCCTCTTTGTTCAAACTCAAAATCCGTCTGTTTTGTGGAGGGTGTTGGGAGAGAGGGCAAAGAAGAGCAAGATCTTTGCAAGAGACCTTAGAATCAGACTTATAGGAAATATTGACAGGTCAATCCTGGAAGATATTTATAAAAACGGACTTAGGGACAATTTGATTTTGATGGATTATATGCCGCATAATCAGGTGATTTTGTGGCAAAGAAAGGCCCGGATTTTGTTGCTTTCGGGCGGCCGTGAGCCCGAATCGAAGGGAATAATGACCGGGAAGTTTTTTGAGTATCTCGCCGCCGGCAGAGCTATTCTTGGCTTTGGTCCAAAGGGGGGTGATATGGATATTGCCCTTGAGGAGAGCGGTGCGGGTAAAATGTTTGATTTTGAGGATAAAAGAGGTGTTGTGGAGTGGATTGACGAGGCGTACAGGCTTTATAAAGATGGCTCTCCGAACATAAAAGGGGCTCATATTGACAAATATTCAAGAAAAAATTTAACCGGGCAGATTGCACGGCTACTTGATGAAATTACAGCAGGACAATAAATTATTGGTGATATGAAAGAGTTTTTAAAGAGATACAGGCAATATTTGATACCTGTGCTGCTATTTGCAGTGACGGCATACCTCTTTACACCTCAGGTGTTGCAGAACAAGGTTGTAAATCAGAGCGACATTGCCGCATGGAGGGGCATGGCAAATGAGATAATTGAGTACAACAAGGCCAATCCCGATGAGGATCCCGCACTTTGGACAAACTCAATGTTTTCGGGTATGCCGGCAACAACAATCTCTGTTATTTACGATGGTGATTACACCGACTACTTTTACAAACTGATAAACAAGATTTCTGGAACAAGGCCACCGGCTTACCTTTTGATAAGTCTGGCAGGAGCCTTTCTGATGTTTCTTGCATTTGGGATTAACCCCTGGCTTTCGGCTATCGGGGCCTTTGCCGTTACATTTTGCTCGTACAATCTGCAGATAATTCAGGTTGGGCATAACTCAAAGATGGTGGCGATTGCCTTTATGCCGTGGGTAGTGGCTGCTGTTGTATATGCGTACAATAAAAAGGCGCTTCTTGGATCTGTCCTCTTTGCATTTGCCCTTAGTTTTCAGATTAAGGCCAACCACCCTCAGATTACCTACTATCTGGCCATGATAATACTTGCTCTGGCAATCGCCCAACTCTATTCGGCAATTAAAGAGGGGTATTTTAAAAAATTCATATCTGTCTCTGCAATGCTTCTTGTTGCCGGGCTTTTGGGCATAGCGTCCAACGTTAACCATTTGTGGCCTACGTATGAGTACTCAAAATTCACAATGAGGGGAGGCTCAGAGCTGGCCCAGGAGGAGGGTAAAGATCAAAAGGGGCTGGATATCTCCTATGCTACCAACTGGTCATACAGTCCCGAAGAGATGCCTAATATCTTGATACCAAACTTTAACGGCGGCTCGTCAGGCGGGGAGTTGTCAAGAAAATCACACACCTACCAGGCTCTAAAATCTGGAGGATATTCGGGAGCCGAACAGGTAATCAAGCAACTTCCACTCTACTGGGGACCTCAGCCATTCACTGCAGGCCCTATGTATATGGGGGCTCTCTCATTGTTTCTTTTTGTTCTTGGGCTTATTCTCATAAAAGGTCCGCTCAGGTGGTGGGTGGCCGGCGTCTCCATGTTGGCCGTGATGCTTTCGTGGGGGTCTAATCTGCTGCTTGTTACAGAGTTTTTCTTTAAATACATTCCTCTCTACAGTAAATTCAGAACGGTTTCAATGGTGCTGGTGATTCTCCAGATAACCATCCCGTTATTGGCAATTATTGTGCTTGACAGAATTCTTAAAAAAGAGTATGACCAAAAGAGGCTAAAAAAGGCATTTGCAATTTCACTTGCAATTACCGCCGGCCTTTCGCTGGTTTTTGCAATAATTCCTTCGCTTGCAGGATCATTCGTCTCTGCTGCTGATGCGCGTCTTCCACAGGCCTTGCACGAACCTTTGATCAATGACAGAATGTCGCTTTTAAGAGCAGATGCTTTCCGTTCAATAATGTTTATTCTGGCCGGCGCTGCTGTAATATGGTTTGGCTATAAGGGCAAAATTAAGCAGGGGTTGGTTTTTGGAATAATTGCCTTGATTTTTGTTGCAGATCTGTGGATGGTTGGAAAGAGGTACCTCAATGATGACCATTTTGTAAAGAGGCGTGATTTTGAAAATCAATATGCACTCAGAACCGTTGATAAGCTGATTCTTCAGGATAAAGACCCTAATTACAGAGTTCTTGACCTAAGTATTGAGAGCCCTTTCAACGACTCACACATTAGCTACCACCACAAAACAATAGGCGGTTACAGCCCTGCAAAATTGCAGAGATATCAGGATATGATAGATAACCACCTCTACCGTGAGATGCAGCAAATTGCAACCGATTTAAAGGAGAGTCGCACAATTGATGAGGCACAAAGCAGTTTAGGAAATTACCCTGTTCTGAATATGCTCAATACCAGATATATTGTAATATCTGCAGAGAGCCCGCCGCTTATCAATACAAACGCCATGGGCAATGCATGGTTTGTGACAGATGTAAAAGTTGTGGAGACAAACACCCGTGAAATAAAGATGCTAAACCCTGCTGAGGCAGACCAAGAGTTTGATATAAGATCCCATGCGGTGGTTAACAACAGCTATGCCTCACTGATTGAGGGTTATTCAAAGGATACTTTGGCCAGTGATGAGATAATTGTACTCACTGCATACTCTCCAAATAAGCTTACCTATCAGTACAATTCCAACAGCAGCAGAGTTGCCCTGTTCAGTGAAATTTACTACCCGGCGGGCTGGAGAGCCTTTGTTGATGGAGAGGAGCTGCCAATTTTCAGAGCGAATTACACCTTGAGAGGTCTTAAACTCCCTGCAGGCAGCCACACTGTAGAGTTTGAATTCAAACCCGAATCCTTCACAAAAGGAGAGCTCTATTCAAGAATCGCTTCAGGCATACTTATCTTGTTGTTGATAGGGGTAGTTGTTAAGGAAATATTGCGTAAGAGAGTACCAACAAAACAATAAGTATCTTTGCACCACAAGAGAGTTGAAAGAAAATTGAAAAACGTCAGAGAAATAGTAAAAATTTGGTTTACAGCGCTTTTAACCGCTGTATTGTGTGGTGTTTTGCTTTTTAGCTCTACCGGCATTGGTACTGATAACCTCTCTGTCTCAGCTCAACCCGAACACAAAAGCTCTTCTGAACAACAAACTGAATCCAAAGAAGAGGCTTTTGATTATGCGTTTTCTTTCTCAATGCCTCAAGCCTCTCCCTTCATGGCGATTGTTCATGATGGGACCGTTTCGCTTCCCGGTGTTACTGCCCGAAGCAGCTCACCATGGAGCAGTTCTGGTGTTAATATAAGGCTTGGCAAAACTCTTCAATACTCTGAAATTCGCGAAAATTCATTAAAAAGGGTCTTTGCCCACTCGGTACTAAACCTTAGTGAAAGACAAATTCTTACATTCTCCTATAGTAACAACAAGTTTGTTTACCTTCTGAGGGAGATAATTATATAGCCATTTTCAATTTTTTTATAGATTTTTCGGGCGTTCTGCCCGGAAGCGTTCTCATGTATGAACTTGCCCGAACACTTAGGTCAATTCATCTGCGGGACCTCTAATTCGTCAGATCAAATCAACTGTTCAACCAGATTGAATTATCAAACGATTCAGACACAAAAATCATTAATGATCAAAATTTCAAGATCGTAAGATCAGATTAAATTAAAATAAATTGAATAAAAAATGGAACACGTAATAGATAAAAGGCTTAATGTAAAGGTATTGGTACTTGCAATTACTTTGATAATTGTTTCAGGTGTGGCACTCATTCTTAAAGATTACTCAACAACTGTAATTGTTTTTATTGCAGCTGCTCTTATATATTTTTTCAAACATAAACACGAAGTTTATACAGTTACAGGTAGTCCTGTGAAACGAGAGTCGTACTTCTTTGATAGGGATAGTAAAGGTGCCCTTGAGAATGTTCTTCACGGCGAACTTGGAGATAATTCACTTTTGATTTACTTCAGCGATAACGGCAGCGGCAGGCTTGATGTAATAATGGCAAAAGATGAAAGCTATGCTGTTGCAACAATTTATCACTATATTCCTCATAAGTATGAGCTAGCAACAGGCCCAATTGAGTATTCAGGTCCAAAGGTTAAAAAACTTGCACGATACCTTAAGCGTTGCCAGCGGTAGGTGTGACAAACAAATTGTCATGAAATTCCGTTCATGAAAATGACAGAATTAAATATGACTCTGACTCTGCTTCAAGCCTTTAATCAGAGGGCTAAAAATATTATTTAGAAGATACTGTTTAGCAAAACAATTGAAATTGCTATTGGTGCTAAAAACTTAATTACCAGCATAATTCCGCTAAAGAGGGACTTTCTTAATGCGACTGTCCCTCCGCTGGTAAGTTCGTCCAACACATCGGCCCTCTTCATCCTCCAGCCCACAAAGAGCACAACCAAAAGGCCTCCTACCGGAAGCAGCACATTTGATGACGCGTAGTCAAAGAGGTCGAAAAATGTTTTGCCGAATATTTTTACATCACTCAGCGGACCCTGTGAAAGGGAGCTGAATGTTCCGAAGAGTCCGATAATTATAAAAGTAACCACGACAGCTACTTTTCGGGTCATCTTAAGCTCCTCCGTAAAATAGGCCACAACCACCTCGAGCAGCGAAATTGCTGAGGTTATTGCTGCTATTAAAAGTATAAAGAAGAAGGCGATTGATATAATGCCTCCAAACGGCATTTGGGCAAATATCTGTGGGAGGGTAATAAATACAAGACTTGGCCCTTGTCCTGGAGAGATTCCGAAGGCGAATACGGCCGGCATAACAGCCAGTCCTGCCAGAATTGCAAATCCTGTATCTGCAAATGCCGACATGAACGAGATTTTGAAGAGATTTTCTTTACGGTTAACGTATGATCCGTAAGTGATTATGCAACCCATACCAAGACTTAACGAGAAGAAGGCCTGCCCGAGAGCTGCAAGCATTGTCTCTCCTGTAATTTTTGAGAAGTCAGGGTACAAAAGAAACCTTACTCCCTCACCGGCTCCGTCAAGGGTTAAAGACCGGATAGCCAGTAATAAAACCAGTATAAACAGCATTGGCATCAGTATTTTGGAGTATTTCTCAATTCCGTTTTTCACCCCGGCAACCACTATCAGGGCAGACAGTGTCAGAAATAAAAGGTGCATTGCTACCGGCATAAATGAGGACTGCGAGAAACCTGAAAACTGGTTTGCCAGCGATGTGCTGTCTGAGGTGAGAAAATCGGGAGAGAACGATTTAAAAATATACTCCAGGGTCCATCCTCCCACTACACTGTAAAATGACATTATGCAGATTGATGCCACTACGCTTATCACTCCAATTGAAAGCCAACCCGATTTTGGGGCAATCTTCTTAATCGCTCCAAATGCATTGGATTGGGTCCTCCTTCCGATAACAAACTCCGAAAACATTATTGGAAGGCAGAGCAGTATAACAAAAAAGAGATAGAGAATTATAAAAGCGGCACCTCCATTATTGCCTACCATATAGGGGAATCTCCACAAGTTACCCAGACCTACGGCCGAACCGGCCACTGCTACCAGGACTCCAAAGCGGCTGCCAAAGCCATCTCTTTCGATATTTGCCATAATTTAAGTTTTAACACAAAGATATATAAATGCTGGTTTTATCATTATTTTTGTATCGTTATGGAAAACAGAATTTGTAAACTTTTTGGGATTGAGTATCCCATTATTCAGGGAGGGATGGTTTGGTGCAGCGGCTGGAAATTGGCCTCTGCTGTAAGTAATTCGGGAGGTCTTGGCCTTATAGGGGCCGGATCTATGCATCCCGACAACCTGAGGCATCATATATCGAGTTGCCGGGAGGCTCTTTTGCCCGGTCGCACTTTTGGGGTTAATGTGCCTCTGCTATATCCTGAGATTGAACAGATAATAGAGGTTATTACCCAGGAGAGGGTTCCTATTGTCTTTACCTCTGCAGGCAGTCCAAAAAAGTGGACTTCGTATCTTAAAGAGAGAGGAATTATTGTGGTACATGTGGTTTCAAGCACATCCTTTGCGGTCAAGTGCCAGGAGGCCGGGGTTGATGCTGTGGTTGCCGAGGGTTTTGAAGCAGGAGGTCACAACGGAAGAGAGGAGACCACAACGTTTTGCCTGATACCTGCTGTTCGTGAAGCAATTTCAATTCCGCTTATTGCAGCGGGCGGAGTCTCCTCGCGGGCAAGCTACAATGCTGCCTTTGCCCTTGGAGCCGAAGGGGTGCAGATAGGTACTCGCTTTGCCCTTTGTAAAGAGAGTTCTGCCCACGAGTCTTTCAAAGAGTTATGCCGCGGCCTGCCCGAGGGTGGCACACGACTTCTGCTCAAACAACTGGCTCCGGTAAGGCTTGTCCAGAACGACTTCTCAGATGCTGTTGCTCAGGCCGAAGGCCGAGGAGCCTCAGCCGAAGAGCTTAGTGACCTTCTCGGTAAAGGCCGTGCAAAAAAAGGCATCTTCGAAGGCGACCTTTCACAAGGCGAACTCGAAATCGGCCAGGCCGCCACCATGATCCGCCACGCAGAAAGCGTCACCGACATTTTCAACGACCTTACCCGCTAAACACCA
>Ga0351906_1032_pt3 | contig 34236 bp, 35 predicted proteins | sample BONcelHT113001E5_FD_206866 | JGI IMG/M metagenome (GOLD analysis project Ga0351906, IMG submission 206866) | Enriched cells from coal bed in the Powder River Basin, Montana, United States - BONCAT cells T11 rep1 HSBNCT.T11.300.1.E5 ... | reverse complement strand
TATATTTTGGTTCCTGGGATGAACACTTTTATTGTTTAGATAGATTTTCTGGAAATCTAATCTGGAAAACAAATTTACATGGTATGATTCAGTCATCTCCATTGCTTTTCAATGGGCAAATCTTTATTGGAACCTTGCAAGACAAATTTTTCTGTCTTGATCTAAAGTCTGGTAAAGTACAATGGTTTTTTGAAGCAGAAGACGAGATAGCATCTTCACCTTGCACTGATGGAAAGAGCTTGTTTTTTGGATGCAGAGATTATCACGTTTATGCCCTTTACATAGAAACAGGTCATTTGAAATGGAAAACTGCCACCAAAGGTTGTACTTTTGCTACACCCTGCATCCTGGAAGGCAAACTATATCAAGGATCCCAGGATGATCATTTGTATTGTATTTGTCCTGAAGAGGGTGCTATTGTTTGGAAAAGCAAAACTCAGGGCGGGATATACGGTACTGCCTCTTTATTTTACGATAGGGTTATTATTGGGTCTCAAGATGGAAATCTCTATGCTTTTCATAAGGACACAGGCAAAGAGCTTTGGACCTACCAAGATATACATGCAATATATGCCAATCCTCTCATTTCTGGAAAAAGAATATATATCGGTACTACGGGTGGAAAATTTTATGTTATAAATGCGGGGTCGGGAAAACTGATTCATGCTTATGACTTAAAGGATGGCATCAACACCTCTGCAGCTATTGCATCTGAAACTGTTATGATTGCAAGTGGCAATGTTTTGTACGCTTTTGGTAATCCATAAAAATAGACATAACTTAACACTCATTCCATTTATTTGCCTTGAATTAAGTTGAATTAGTGGGATAATACCCACTATAATGAATGGAAAAATGTGGCATTTTAAAGAATTAACATCGACCAATGATTATGCTATTGAGCACATCGATACATTAGCAGATCGTGATATCATTCTAGCTGATATCCAAACTCAAGGCAAAGGCAAACAAGGAAGAGTATGGCATTCATCCAATTCCAATAACGTGTATATGAGTATCGTCCTCAAAGAAAACTCCAACTTAGCTCGCGTCTTGCCTAAACTCACTCTTTTTTCTGCAAGTATGGTTGCAGAATTTATCGAAGCAAATTATGTGCAGACGCTACATCAAGTGCAACTTCGTAAACCCAACGATGTGCTAATAAACCACCAAAAAATTGCTGGCATTTTAGCTGATGCTTCATGGATGGGAAATCAACCCAGATATGCAATTGTTGGGATTGGCATCAACTTGAACATGACCCCAAAAGAACTGTCCTTCATAGATCAAGCTTCGTCCTCTCTCAATCTTATTTGTGGAAAAGCTATACACAAAGAAAGTTTCGTGCAGTTATTTATTGATTACTATTTCTTACATTTAAATGCCTTTCTATCTAATAGCTGTTCCCAAGATCATGGCGTAAGCTATTTCCAACGATACGAAGAGTCCAAGCTTCCAGATAAATGTTTATTCCATACCATTCCAAGCAATGGACATAAAACAAACAAGCAATATCAATTAAAGACAGGTGAATAATTATGGTTCAAGAGGGTCTCATCGTTATGGTTGTCGGCATGCTTACAGTCTTTCTCTTTCTCGTTATTCTTGTGCTTCTTATGCAAGCTATGAGCAAAATTGTTGCTCTGTTTCCTGGTGTTTCTATTGCTCAAAAAGAGAGCAAGGAATTTCCTGAACAAATAGCAGCTCTTCTTGCTCTGGTTTATCATCATCAGGCACAGGCTAAAAAAACTACAAAAAACGAGGTTAAATAATGAGTATAAAACGCATTCATGTGATGGATACTTCTTTTCGAGATGGTTTTCAATCCGTATTTGGCGCAAGAGTGTTGACTCCTGATTTTCTTCCTGCTCTCGAAGCAGCCGTAGAAGCAGGCATCACTCATTTCGAAGCTGCTGGAGGAGCCAGATTCCAGAGCCTTTATTTCTACTGCAATGAAGATGCTTTTGCCTCTATGGATTTGTTCAGAAAGACGGTCGGGCCAGAAATCAATCTTCAATCCCTTGCTAGGGGTATAAATGTGGTGGGTCTTGACTCTCAGCCTGCAGATATTATTGATTTGCATGCCAAACTATTTAAAAAACACGGTATGACGACTATCCGGAATTTCGATGCTTTAAATGATCCAGACAATTTAAAGTATTCTGGCGAATGCATAAAAAAACACGGGTTAAAACACGAAATTTCAATATCACTCATGGATCTACCCCCAGGCTGTCAAGGAGCCCATGATGTAAGCTTTTACATTAAAGTACTCCAAGATATTCTTGCGCAAGGCATACCTTTTGACAGCATCTGTTTCAAGGATGCTTCCGGTACCTCTCACCCCAGAAAGGTTTTTGAAACCATAAAAACAGCCCGAGATATACTACCCAAAGATACTTTCATAAGATTTCATACCCATGAATCAGCCGGAGTCTCGGTTGCATGTTATATGGCAGCACTCGAAGCTGGAGCTGATGGTATCGACCTTGCAATGGAGCCAGTTTCAGGAGGTACCTCTCAACCTGACATACTCACTATGATCCATGCCTTAAAAAATACCCAGTGGGATCTTGGTCTCGATGCTCAAAAAATACTTCGAGCAGAAGAAGTTTTCAAAGCGTGTATGAAAGATTATTTCTTTCCCCCCGAAGCTTTGGTGGTTTCTCCGCTTATTCCTTTTTCTCCAATGCCAGGAGGAGCTCTTACCTCAAACACCCAAATGATGCGTGATAGCAATATGCTCGATAAATTTCCTGAAGTCATTCGCGCCATGGAAGAAGTGGTCAGGAAGGGTGGCTTTGGTACTTCCGTAACCCCAGTTTCACAGTTCTACTTCCAGCAAGCTCTAAACAACGTTATGTTTGGGACCTGGAATAAAATTGCAGAGGGATATGGCAAAATGGTACTTGGATACTATGGAAAAACACCAGTCGCTCCTGACAAAGATATTGTAGCTATTGCCTCAGAACAGCTCAAACTCGCTCCTACCAAAGAATCCCCTATGGAGAGAGACAACAAAAATCCCCAAAAGGGTGTTCCAGCTGCGATACTCAAACTGAAAGAAAACCATCTCCAGGATTCCGAAGAAAACATATTTATTGCTGCAACCTGCCAAGATAAAGGCATCGCCTTTCTCAAAGGACAAGCGAAGCTTCAAATTAGAAAAGAAGAAAAACGAATCGTTCAACAAGAAACAGAGAGCAAGTCCGTGTATAATGTCCTTCTTGATCAGACCGCCTACGAAGTGGTGCTTGATAAAGACAAGATTACTGTCAATGGCAAAAGCTATCAAGCAAGCATAGAAGAAAAAAAGGATCAAAGTTCTGTCAATACGCCAACTCCACAGGATAAAACCCTCTCTGTCGAAGCTCCGATGTCTGGTCAACTCGTCAATGTATTTCGAAAAACTGGTGATACCGTTAAAATTGGAGATGTTATTTTGGTAATGGAAGCCATGAAGATGGAGATTGAAATCAAATCTCCCTACAAGGGGATAATCTCTGAGATTAATCTTCAGGTGGGAGATTCGATTAGCACAGGACAAAAATTATTATGGATAAAAATCAATTAAACTTATATCAAATAAAAAACGAGAAACACAAGGTGAAGCATTATGCATATTGCTGAAATTGGTTCTGAACTTCTTCAATCGACTGGAATACTTACTATTACTTGGGGTCAGATTATTATGATCCTGGTAGGTTTAGCCTTAATTACCTTAGCCATAAAAAAGGGTTTTGAGCCCTTATTGCTCATTCCAATTGGATTTGGTGGTATTTTGGCCAATATTCCAGTGGCGGATATTGCTGGTCCAAATGGTTTCTTAGGGCTAATCTATAAGTTCGGTATCGAAAGCGGTATATTTCCTTTGCTTATTTTTATGGGTGTTGGAGCCATGACTGATTTTGGACCTCTTTTAGCCAACCCAAAAACTCTTCTCTTGGGTGCTGCGGCTCAATTTGGTATTTTTACTACCCTCCTGGGTTCTTTGTTTCTTGCAAAGTATTTTGGTTTCGATTTTGGACTCAGAGAGGCCGCATCCATAGGAATCATTGGTGGAGCAGACGGACCAACAGCGATTTTTGTAGCATCCAGAATGGCTCCACACCTTTTAGGTGCGATAGCAGTTGCGGCCTACTCCTATATGGCTTTAGTGCCCTTAATCCAACCTCCAATTATGCGCTTACTGACTACTGCAGAAGAGAAAAAAATCCAAATGAAACAATTGCGACCAGTATCTCAAACGGAAAAAATCTTGTTTCCCCTATTAGTGCTTCTATTATGTGTGTTATTTCTACCCATGGCTACCCCTCTAATAGGAGCTTTAACCTTTGGCAACCTTATCAAGGAATGCGGTGTAGTCAATCGTCTTTCCAAAACCCTACAAAATGAACTCATCAATATTGTTACCATCCTCCTTGGTTTAGCCGTTGGATCCAAACTTGGAGCGGGATATTTCTTAAAATGGGAAACGATAGCCATAATTCTTCTTGGTTTGTTGGCTTTTTCAGTGGGTACTGCGGCAGGACTAATTTTTGCCAAAATCATGAACTTGTTCTCCAAGGATAAGATTCATCCCTTCATTGGTGCTGCAGGAGTCTCTGCTGTTCCAATGGCAGCCCGTGTTGCCAACAAAGAAGGTCAAAAATACAATCCTCAAAATTACTTGCTTATGCATGCGATGGGGCCCAATGTCGCAGGTGTTATTGGTTCTGCAGTCGCAGCAGGAGTCTTGCTGTCCATTATTCCCTAAAACGTACTGGTCTTCCTTCGATATAACCTCGATATCCCTGGGGTTCGAACTGAAAACGGGGAGCATCGTCATCGGCCCATTCAAATCCGTATATTTTTGGACTATATGTTTTTATGGCTTCCCACACTTCTCCGATAGCCTCTTCAAAATGATCATCTTGATATGGCTGACCTTGAAACACCATCATCTTGCAAGCAGGCAGATCGATCAGATCAAAACCCTCAGGAATTTGACCGGAATAAGTGTTGGGGACTTCAACCCCTTGAGCATAGAGAGATGTTCCAGGGGTACGAAAAGAGGGTGGCAACCAAACACCCATTGGCTCATATAAAGCCTCTTTGATGCTGGTGAGTATTCCCCAGACATCGCATCCTACTTCATCGCAATAATCAAAGTAATGCTCCGCATTTACACCGCGTTTCAAGATTAATTTTCTCGAAGGACGATCAATAACTTGCACAAAAATAGTACGAACTGCTTCGTTCTTATTCATTGCCTTTTCTCCTTTTTGCATTCTAAGGTAATGTGCACGGACATCATGGGGTAAAAAAAGTTTGATTGGGGGAGTATGTCGTTGATAATAGCTTGGATTTATCCCAAAATGCTTTGAAAACGCTCTGGTAAAACCCTCGGGTGTCTCAAAGACAAAATCAAAAGCTACATCAATGACTCTTGTTTTTTCATCCCTCAGTCTTAACGCAGCTTGGCTTAATCGATAGGCACGAAGATATTCAAAAGGAGTTTTACCGGTAAGCTCCTTAAAAATCCTTTCAGTGTGCCATGGAGAATAGCCAGAAACCTGCGCAAGATCATACAGTGTGATTGGATCCATTACATGCTTCACCATATAATCCTGCATCCGTTGAACAGCATTAACTTTTTCCCAACGTTCCATGTTTTCACCTCTTGGTAAAATCATAACACCATTGTTAGATACATTTCTTGACTTGAATTGCTTTTTTTCTTTTTATCGACTCATGTTATATTATTCTTGAATTGAAGGAGGTATCAATATGCGCTATTTCATTTCAGTGGATATGGAAGGCATTTCAGGCTTAGTGGACTGGAACGATCCCAAGGAAAAAATCAACCAATATATGACCAGAGAAGTTTCAGCAGTGATCAATGGAATCAAAAAGAAAGATCCCTCAGCTTATATTCTAGTATGTGATGCCCATGATAATGGACAAAACCTAAACATATTAGGCCTTCCCGAAGATGTACATTTAATCCAGGGACCAACCCGTACTTTTTATATGGTGCAAGGATATGAAGAGCAATTTGATGCAGCAATTTTTATTGGATACCATGCTCCCGTAGGCACTTGGAAAGGCTTAATGGATCATTCCTATTCCAGTTCGGCTTTTTTTGAAGTTAAAATCAATGGGGATCCCGTGGGAGAAGCAGAAATTAACGCAGTTCTTCTTTCTGAGGCAGGCATTCCTGTAATATTGATGAGTGGCGACAATGAATTTAAACAGTTTTCCTCTCAGCGTTTCCCCAAAACTTCATTTGTGGTCACCAAGTACTCCATTGGTAAATTTTGCGCAGAACTTGTACATCCTGCCTTGGTCCATCGCGAATTGGAAGAAGAAGTCCAAAAGGCCATCGGTCGTATTGCGGAAATAAGTCTTTACGCGCCAAAACCTCCGCTCTACGTGGAAGTTACTTTGGTCAACACGCTGATGACAGATATTGCAGCTACGCTACCTGGAGTGGAGCGTCTGGATGGTAGAAAACTTACTTTCACCGCAAGCAATGGCAAAGAAATGTATCGGTATATCATGAGCTTGCTTTATCTTTGCGTAGCCTCAAAAGTAAAATAATAGAGTCTATTAATTATATGAAATGTGCTTCATGAGGAGGTTTCCGTGAATCGTGTAATACATTTTGAAATTGGTGCAGATGAAGTAGATAGGGCAGTTACCTTTTATCGTAGTGTTTTTGACTGGACTATCGAAAAGTGGGATGGTCCGATGGATTATTGGTTAATCACCACTGGATCTGAAAAGGTATGCTGTATCGATGGAGCTATCATGAAACGCACCTTACCAGGAGGTTCAAGCACCATCAACACCATAGCAGTTGATGATATTGAAGCTATACTCAAAAAAGTCCTACAGTCTGGCGGAAGAAAACTCACAGAACTTGAGCACATACCTCAGGTTGGCAATTTTTGTTATTGCACCGATACCGAAGGCAATCATTTTGGCTTGATGCAACCTATCCCATGTGATTGTCAGGAATAACACAAGTAACACAAGTAGCACAAGGGGACGGTTCTTTTGTGCTGTTTCAACAGCACAAAAGAACCGTCCCCTTGTGCTGAGGATCGATCATAGCAAGCAGTTCATTTTTACTGGATAGCATAAAGTGTGCCATACTCATCTCCGAATATAATGATATCTTTTTCCACTAGAATAGGTGTTTCTGGAAAAAGAATACCTTTTTGAAAGACTTTTATAGTGCTTCCTGTTCTTGGATCCAGGACATATAGGGCATCGCCTCCGAAGTACACCTGATCATTAGCAATGGTGAAAGGTATTTTTCCCCAGGAAGGATAATGCCATACCTCTTTCCCTGTTTGGGTATCAATCGCATACAGAGAACCTCCAGCAACATAGAGCATGCCTTGGTAAACAACAGGAGGAATGTTAATTGTATTGCTACCAATGGTGGGAAAACTCCATTGCTCTTTCCCAGTAAAAGCGTCCAGAGCATACACCTTATATGTATTATATTCAAGAGTAATTGCTTTGATTTGAAAGTATACTTTTACCTCATCAACAACAGGTGGGGAATCAATCCAATAAGGGAGTTGAACTTTCCATTCTTCCTTTCCAGTGACAGCGTCCAAGGCATAAAACCATCCATCGGAGGAGCCAAAATATACTAAACCGTTTCCTATGGCTGGGGGTCCAATTATTGATGATGATGCCTGGTATTTCCACTTGCTTTTTCCAGTCTCAAGTTCCAAAGCATGGAGAAAATCCTGTCCTGTGCTTTGGATTTGTCCTCCTTGCGCCAAGTACAAGGTCTCATCTACGATCAAAGGGTGCCCCCAAGAGTCACATGCCCCGCCTGAGGGGATTCTCCAAAGTAAGGTTCCATCCTCTGCATTAAATGCAAAAAAATCCCAACCGCCTACACACACAACTTTTTCGTTTGCAGCAATCGAATAGCCACTTCCACCACTAGTTTTAAAATGCCAGATTTCTTGTCCTGTCTTAAGATCCAGGGCATAGAGTCCAGCCATAGATGCATGTACATACACTTTGTTTAGATCTTTGTTTGGCTGATTTAGAGGATCTAAAACTGAAATAGGAGAACCATCTCTGTTTTTAAAGAAAATCCATAATTTTCGAAAGGACAGATTAGTGGAAGGTTTTTCCTCGGGTATCTGTTGATTAGTTGTCTCAAGTTCTTCTATAGGAGGATTTTTTTGAGCGGGAGGGATCTTGCAAGCAAGCAAGCTATATATCACGAACCCAATAAGGCACAGATGGATGGCTTTTTTTAATCTGTAAAACATTGCTTGCACTCTCCTGTCTCCTTTTATGGACATCACACCTTTGCAATACCTTTACTCTTGAAGTTATCGGTGAGTTCTATATAAGTAGATTAGCACGACAGAAAAAAGTGTCAATGAGAAAAGTGGAATATTGCTATGATTCTAAGGAAACAAGTATAGGAGACAATTAGTCAAAGGCATTACACTACTAAATGTAAAATAACATGTCGCAAAGTCTACGTCCCCGTGCGGCATAAAAAAATTCACAGATTAGTTTTTTTTCTTATATAATGAATGAAAGGTTTACTGTTTTCTGTAAAAACTGTTTGAAGGGGTGTGATGATTGATGCCAAAGAAATGGTTTTTGTTGAGAAATGAAAAACAGTTAGGTCCCTACACATGGAGTCAATTAGTACATCAATATAGGGATGGTAAGTTAAAGCGTCATGATCACCTCTTTGATCCTGTATCAGGAGCGTTTATCACCGCAGAGCATGTTCGGGGTCTAATTCCAAGACATGATAGTCAAACTAACGCAAAGTATTCCAACGGTTTTTTGGCTTCCGAAAAAGAAAGAAAGTTTTTTATCATTATGTTATCCTTAGTTGTATTTTTTGTTATCAGTACTGTGGTTTTTGTAATAATATGGAAAAACTGTTATTGCGTACCAGATTCCCCAAAAAAGCCAGTCATCGAAAAATCCTTACCCACAGGTACTTAGTTTTCTTCTAATGCCTTAACCTTAGCTTTTGAGTCCATAATATGAGAAGATTTGTTTTAAGCCTCTTACATTATCGAAAAATAGTATTTACTGCATATACTTGTACGATTATTCTTATGCTCTTTGCTATGATTGCAGGCCAAACTACCTTTGACGTTTTTGAGTTTTTACCTTCAAATGCGCCTTCGGTCAAGGGCTCACACTTACTTCGACAGTCTGGAAGATCGGTTTCCAGTCTTTGGGTGATGATGCCTCGTGAGAATCTAAGCGAAGTATCCGATTTAAAAAACAAAATCCAGCAGTTAAATGAGATCAAACAAGTATTATGGATAGATAACTGGGGAAACTTACATCAAGCAGAATTTATGTTTGATGAGACTTTATCCAAAGCATATTTTTCTGAAAACAAGACCCTTTTGGAAATTCAATTTTCACCCCTCGTTTCTAGAGAAGAGCAATACAAAGCAATTGATTCCATTCGAGCAATGCTTCCTCCCGAGGCTGTCCTTGGAGGGGAAGCATTAGTTTTAGCTGAGTTAAAAAAGTTGATGTCTTATCAACCACGCCTGTACTTGCTTATTGCCATTTTAACCATTTTTTTAGTATTAAGTCTGTTTCTCAGATCTTGGAAAAAACCATTGATAATCTTGCTTTGCATGAGTGCCAGCATAATTCTTGCCCTTGGTCTAGCTTCTCTTTTCCAATCAATGTCTACCATCACCAGAGCTGTGACTCCAGCTATACTTATGGGCATAACGCTCGATTATTCCTTGTTTTTTATTCATCGTCTCGAAGAAAACAAAAGCAGCTTAATCCCATTTGATGAGCAAATAGTCTTTGCAATGCAAAAATCATTCAAACCTGTTTTTATCAGCGCATTAACTACTCTCACCGGTCTGGCAACCCTCCTTCTCATGAACTTTGGCATGGGGTCTGATCTTGGTTTAGCTCTTATCAGAGGGGTAGCCATCTCCTTATTAATCAACCTGACACTTTTGCCCTGCTTAATATACTCTACTCAGGATCTATGGAAAGCCATCAGACTTACTTCATGCGTAAAAAAGAAAAGGACAATATCAGCAACTAATTTGCGAGGTATTATTTGCTTTCTGTTTCCATTAATTTTATTGCTTAGTCTTTTTTTTGCATTTCGGGGAACTCAGGCATCCTATTACATATCCAATCGAAAACAGTTCAAAGACAGGTCTTTTTTGATGCAATCTACCCAAGAGATTGAATCCGTTTTTGGATCCAAAGAGTTGGCATACATAGTTTATTTACCTGTGAGCGATAGCGAAGAATTGGCATGGAATGAGCGCATCTCCAGCTTTTCAACTGTAGAAAAAGTTCTCTCCTATAGTGCTACAGTTAATCCTGCTTTAGCTCGTTTTTTACTTCCAGAAGTAGCACAAGAGCAGTTTCTTGTTCAACCCTATCGTTGTGCCATGGTTTTTTTTACTCGCTCGATTGATGACCCCAAAACTGCTCAAGAAGTCAATGAAATAATCCAAATTAATAAAAGTGTCTTTTCCGAATCGTATCTTACCGGACCGATAGGCTTGGAAAATGATGTAAAAAAAATTCTTAAAAACGATTTGAATCGAGTAACCCTTTGGTCAGCCCTCTTGATAGCACTTATTGTTCTTTTAAGCTTTAGATCAATCTGGATGACTATCATTATCGTTGGTGGGGTACAATTAGCTATTTGGGGAAATATTGGGATTAGCCAGCTTTCGGGAGTATCCCTGTATCAACTCACTCCTATTTTTATCAGTGCAATCCAAATGGGGGCAACCGTAGATTATGGCATTTATTTTGCGTCACGATTTCAGGAAGAACAAGCTCAGGGGAGAGATTTCTGGACCAGCATGCATCAAACATGGATACACTCTTTTCCAGCAGTATTTACCAGCGCATTAATTCTTTTCTCTGCTACCATTGGCATATCCCTAATATCTAGCCTGTCCACTGCCTCTCAGATTGCTTTGCTTCTCGGTAGAGGAGCATTATACAGCTTTATGCTGGTGATGTTTTTTTTGCCTTTATGGCTATATCCCGTTTTTCGAAGAAACAAAGGAGCAAAATTATGAAAATTAAGCAATTGTTATGCGTTATGGCTTTGTTTTGCTTTATTTTCTCTTCTCATAGTGTTTACGCCAACACAGAAGATTTGCAGTCTGAAGTCTATCAGGTCAGATTTATGCTTTGCGCTCCAGATGGACAAATCATCGAAAACAAACAAGTTACCACCAACTCACAACCCCTTATGGTGCAGAGCTCCTCAATAGCCACCGAGCCTCCGATTTTACTGAGCGCTAGCTATTGGCTTAATGACGAAGAAAAATCCTGGGAACAAATAGCAGGACAAAAAGGATTGCTCAGAGTTGAATTGGTTTTAGTTAATCAAGATAAAGATGAAAACAGCAAAGAAAATATTCCCTATTTTGCACAGATTCAAGTAGCATTTGATTTGAGGACAAGCGATCTCTTGGAAGCACCTATGGCCGATCGAGTAACGATAGGATATATTCAAACTTTATCATTCTCAGGACTATTGCATAGTACCATGCTGGCAACATGGACGGCCTATAGCGATAGCTGGACACAAGAACCCGTCAACATAACTTTGATTCCAAAAGTAATAGACATTCCTCTTCCTGATATTGCTGCCCAATTAGCTATGCAGTTACATGGGCTGAATAGCATGAATCAAGGAGTAGATGAGATGCTCGAGGGGATGCAATTAATGGAAAAAAGTACCTTGAAGCTAAACAAGGGTTTTATGGATTATCAGCTCGGATTTCGCCAATGGAGCATGGGCTTTCAAGAATTCAATCGTAATTTACCTCTCATGATCAAAGCATATGAGGAGTATCTTATGAATATGTCCACCATGAAAAATGGTGTAGATCAAATCCAAACAGCTCTGAGTGAGGCTGAGTTTAATTTTAAGAAATTACGTAAAGAGATCGATCAAGCTCAACAAACCATACTACTCCTTGGAATGACACTCAATCAATGGACATACGATCATGACCAATCGCTTGAGCATGCTTCAGAAATTATCAAGCAAAACCTATCAATTAAAGCCCTGGCTATCGAAATTCAGGCTCAATACCCCAAAGATTCTTCTCCATGGAATCTGGCTGATAAAGTTTTAGTTCAAGCCCAATCACAGGAAGACCTTATTGCTTTGATTCAAGGTCAAAGCAAAAGAGTTGCTTTGATTAATAGCTTTGTGCTCGAAATGCAAAAAAAAATGAAAGAAGAGTATCTGCCTCTTTTAGAAGAGAGCCATTTATCCTACAAAGAGCTTATTTTGGGAATAGACCAATTAGATGACGGAATCGACAGGCTTATAGAAGGATTAACGCAGGGGAAGTTAGGAGCTGTGAACCTTGTTCAAGGGGGGCAGAAACTTTCAGAGGGTCTGAAACCTCTCAGGGAAGCACGCTTACTTTTAGCAGACGGTATAAAAGAATTGACTCAAGCACCACGAAAAATAATTATGGCACTCCGACTACTTCGATTTCAGGGAATTCTTCCTATGAGTAGAGCCAGTAAAGAAGCTCAGGAGAATTTCATCAGAGAAAAAAATCGACAAAACATGCAAAAGAATATTGCAGAGCTACATAGGGATCAGGCAGTGATTATTAAGATTGATTATACCTTGAACGCAATTCAAAACGAGAAAGCTGATCTTTCTATCCAACACGCTCCAAAATCTAATAATCCAACTCCTTTGGATCGCTTCAAAGATTGGCTCCGATCTCTTTTTTAATAGCTTGTCTTTACTAAAATACTTATCTTCTCATAATAGTAGATTGAATGATACTTTGCTTCGGAGGGTAGAATATAATGATTAATATGGCGCAGGATTATGAAAAGGTGCTGGAAAAGCTCGAACCAAACAGCTTTGACAAAAACCTGGTGCTCCTTTTTACCAAAGAAGCTAAAGTGTACAAATGGTATAACAGTGAATATGAATTTCGATCCGGCATATCCTGGTTAAAGTCTCTTGAATTATCTGTGGTTATTCCGATTCAAAAACTCCACCATTCCGGAAAATATGAGCCACTCCTCCAGAATGATGGAGCCACTTATCCGAAGTCTGAGCCACCTATGACAGCTTTATCCTTTACTTAGGAATTTAGTGCTTTTTTCCCGTTAAGCCATACACTTCTCTCATCGAAGGATCGTTGTCTCCACTGTGAATTTCAATGAAATACGAGTCATGCACGATCCGATCCAGGATAGCATCCGCCAAGGTTACCTGTCCAATCTTTTCATGCCATCCTGCAGGAGCAAACTGCGAACAAAAAATAGTCGAAGCCCTCTTATGTCGGACGTGAATCAGTTCCAACACATCTCGAGCTTCACTTTCGCTTAAGCTCCAGATCATCCATTCGTCCAGGATCAACAAACTCACTTTTCGATACTGATCGAAGATTTTCTGATAATTTCCATCTCTCCGAGCATAAGCCAGCTCTTGGAGTAACTCAGGTAAACGGGTATAGCGAACTCGGTAGAATTGCTTACAGGCTTCAGCTCCCAAAGCACAGGCTATATATGACTTCCCCGCACCCGTAGCTCCTAAAATAATAATGTTGTGTTTGTTGGACAGGTAGGCCCCTGTAGCCAACTCAAGAATCATGGCTTTATCCAGATGACGGTGTTGCGAGTAGTTGATATCCGCCAGATGGGCATGACTTTGATCCAGACAGGCTTGCTGAAATAAACGCTTCAGGCGATTATTCTTTCGTCTGGTGAATTCCCGGTCGACTAAAAGGCTGAAACGTTCTTCAAACGATAAGCGTTGCGTGGAGGGATCCTGTAATTGGATCATATAGGCATCGGCCATAGCCGTCAAGCGTAATTGCAGGAGTTTATTCAAGGTAGGATGTTCCGCCATAGCTTATCTCTTCCTCCCATAATACGCAGCTCCCCGAGTAAAACCATACGCCGAGGTAGTGGAAGTGGAACTTTTACTGGCAGAAGCATCGGAGTGACTTTCTTTTTTTGGGGTGGTACCTGAAGCACTGAATAGCATTTTCACACTTTTAAAACTGGGACGGGGGGAAAGCTTTAATGCTTGATCACAGGCTGCTTCAAGACGTTCTGGACTTCCTTTATCGCTTAACTTAAGCAAAGCCAGGCAACTACGGTATCCCTGCTGCGGGGTGCGATGAGCTTGAAGGATTCCTTGAATCACTTCCTGCGTTTTCGGCCCTACCTTGCTGGCCCAGGAAAGAAAACGAGCACTATCCCAGGAAAGATATTGCTGATGTTCTTTGGGCATATGCGCTTCCAGGGTGCTGTATTGTCCTTCGGGGCCTTCCAGGCGAGGATGACTGGCAATCCGAAGTTCGTGATAATAAACTTCAAGCAGATGAGCAGTAAAGCGAAGATGCACCCGATGATGAATATATTCGTAAGGTACGGAATAGAAGTTTCCTTCCAGTACCACATGGTAATTCAGTTGTACTGTGGCTTCTTTCCAAACTGCGAGCTCAAAGGGATGTTCAGGTAGGGGCAGCAGCTGAGTTTGCTCTTCTTCGAGAAATCGTGTTTTTCGACTTCCTGGTTTTTTCTGAAACGGTTTGGCATTGAGCGTCTCCACTTGTTCCTGAATGTAAGTATTCATTTCCTTAAGATGAAACCACTGCATTTGTCTCATAGCTGCAATGATCCAAGTAGAAACAATGGACACCATTCCTTCTACATTGGCTTTGTCGCGTGGCCTCCGAACTCGGGCAGGGATAATGGCAGTGGCATAATGCTCCGCCATTTCCTGGTAGCTCTGTTGAATCGCTGGAACTCCTCCATCCAGGTGGGTCACTCCAGTTTTCAGATTATCTGGAACGATCATCCGAGTCACCCCACCGAAATACTGAAACATATGGACATGAGCCAGGATCCAGTTTTCAAGGCTTCGAGAGAGAAAAGCTTCCACATAGGCATATTGACTGTAAGAAAGAACGCCCACAAAGAAATATACTGGGATCTGAGCTCCAGTCTCTCGATCCATTAAAAAACTGGTCTTTCCTGCCCAATCCACTTCGATCTGTTCGCCTGGTTTGCGAGGAATATGGAGCGTGGCGCGATGCTTCCAGGCATACTGTTGGTAATGATGGCAAAATTGCGAATACATCAGAGGAGTTTGCTGACTCGATCGACAGGCTTCTCCATATTCCTGCCATAAGAGTTTCAGCGATACTCCCTGCCGTTGAAGCTCTTTATGCACATAGGCTAAATCAGGATACTTTCGGGAGGCATCCCTGGACGCCTTGGGAAATAGGAGCTGGGCAATCTCGAGGGCTGTTTTTTCCTCACACTGCTCCCAACTTAACTGAAGCTCTTTTGCACGCTGAAGGACACGACTCACGGTGTTCCGAGAACATTGACAGCTCGCTGCAATGTTTCGTTGGCTGATTCCCTGCTTGAATAAGCGGAGAATTTCACGATACTTAACCATACAAAGCCTCCTTAGAATTTAGTTGCACTGTGGTGGGTGCTACCTTTATTCTAAGGAGTTTTGTGAAAAAAACCCTTAATTAAACTCCCTGGATCATTTTCATCGGAAGGGTGGCTCAACTCAATCGGAACGATGGCTCAAAGTGGGACGGATTATCCAATCTGAAAGCGATGAAATTATCTATGGATTTGGCATAAACAAACTCGAAGGCTATTTGCTTTTTGCCTTTGCTAACGGGAAAATTGCTAAAATCAACATTGTTGCCTATGAAACTAAAACAGAGCGAAAACAGCTCCTAAATGCTTTTAGCACTGAAGCTCCATTGATTTTTATTAAATATGTATTACATGACCTTGATATTATGGTTACTGGTTCAACTGGCAAGGCTCTAATCGTAAACACTTCCATCATCAATCCCCTAGACACCAAATCTTCAAGGGGAGTTCAAATTCTCAAATTAAAACCATCCACTCATGCTGAAAAAATCTATTTACTCGACGAAGTTGATATTCAAGATATTTCCTATTACAAACGCGATGCAGCTGCAGTAGGGTATTACCTGAAGCCCGAGGACCGATTAATAAAAAAGGAATTAATTGACGATAACATAAGTTAAAGTAGTGGAATTAATAATAAAGGAGAAGAAAAAATGAGTGAAAAAATTAAAATCGAAATTTATGGTGTGCGAGATCAACTTCCCCCTACTGGATGCTCATCATGTGCGGGATGCAAATCTGCTGGGGATTGTGCTCCTCCTCAAACCATGGGTGAAATGTATGACGAATTAGTCACTTTTATCAATGATAGCAATGCAAAGGATAAGGTTGATCTGAGTTTTATTGATATAGAAAAAGATGGCATTGAAGCTCACGAAGACGTAAGGAAAGCCATTGAAGTGGGCAATCGAATTCCTTTTACTGCTATTGGTGGAGTTCTTAAGTTTCAGGGTGGTGTTTATCCACAGATGGTATTGCAGGAAGTTTTAAAAGCTTTACAAGCATAAAAATTGCTGTTGTTTCGGCTTGAGTGATGGGCATCAGGGATGCCCATCAAATGCTACTTTGAATCTTGGGGTATGCTAAATATTTACCATTAAATCAACTCACAACGATTGAAAAAAGCTATGTGTTATATATATAAAACACATAGCATGCTAAAATGTAAAATAGCTATTATGTTAATATCAAAAAACGACTGCTACAAATCCTTAAACAGAGTCTATGTTTGAATTATCTCAGGGGTAAACGATATAAAACCAGATTACAAAAGCCAATACAATAAGAAACACAGCGATAATGGTAAGTTTATCTTTTCGGGTAGAACCCCCTCGAAAAAGATCAGCCAGGAGAAGGCTGACAACCAACAATGCTAGCAAAGGTCCTGCTTTTGCTCCCATGATATCCTCTTTCTTCTTGTTAATGCTTTTAGTATAAAAGAACTTTTCATTTTTGCCTATAAGAGTATACTGTTATCAAATAGAGAATAGAGGTTCGCTCATGCAAGTAAAAAAAGACGAAATCAGAGCATTAATAATAAGACACGCTTTGGATGAATTTGAGATGAATGGATATTCAGGTACACAAATGCGAACTATAGCAAATAAGGCTCAAACATCAATTGGCAATATCTACCGTTATTTCACCAACAAAGATGACTTGTTTGATGCCATTGTTCAACCCGTTTACATGAAAGTATCTGCTCTGATTTTTGATTTATATAAAAATGATCCTGTTTCTTTGGCTAATATTTCCTTGATTACACAGCGAGTATCACACGGAATTATGCAAGTATATGCAAAGCATGGACGTGAGTTGATGGTATTGGTAGACAAAAATAAAGGTTCAAGGTATGAGGATTTTATCAAAACTTTAGTTAACATGGTCAACGAGAGACTAAAACAGGAAATACCCTTATCGGACGATCCTTCTCAAATTCTTACCTTTATTATCTCATCGGGCTTTGTGGAAGGCTTGTTCATAGTACTCAGAAAATATAAAGATCCCATCATAGCACAAAAAATAATCCAACGCATGATTCTCTTTTATTTTAACGATATTCACAAGCGCCTTGAATTAGGAAAATAGCTAATGTTAATTCTAATGGCAGGCTTTTTTTTAAATCAAAAGCGAACAAAAATTCATTTATATTCCAGAGGTAAAATATGCTTAAGTTGAGCCAATGGGTTATAGCCTATAGAAAACTTATATTAGTTATTTTCTTGCTCACTTCACTTTTTTCAGTCTTAGCGATACCTTTAGTCAAGGTTAATTACGACAACAGCCGTTACCTTCCCTCCAACATGGAAACTCGTAAATCATTAAACAAATTGCACGAAACCTTCGGAGTTCAAGGATCTGCTCAGGTAATGATTCCAAATGTTAGCATACCCCAGGCACTGGAATGGAAAGAGAAACTAAATCAAATAGAAGGTATAGCTCAAGTAATTTGGTTGGATGATGTCGCAGACATCCGCAAGCCCCAGTATTTTATTAGTGAAACTGCGTTAAAATCTTGGTATATCAATCAAAATGCCTTGTTTCAACTAAATTTTACCGAAGATGATTATAGTCTAAAAACCGAGAAAGCTATCAAGGAAATCCAGATGCTAGATTCAGAAAATGTACGTTTGCGAGGTCCTGCGATAGATGCGCTTTCTACAAGATCGGTGGCTTCTTCGGAGCTAAAACACATAATGGCATGGATCATTCCAATACTTTTGTTGATTCTTATCCTAAGTAGTAAATCATGGATCGAACCTCTTTTATTTATGATCACCATTGGGGTATCCGTCGCTATCAACATGGGTACTAACATTTTTCTGCCCGAAATCTCCTATCTGACTCAAACCATTGCAGGCATTTTACAACTTGCTATAGCTATGGATTACTCAATTTTCCTTATGCATCGGTATCGCGAAGAACGTAACACTGGCAAAGAGGCAGTTGAATCCATGAAAAAAGCCATGTTGGGTACTTTTGCTTCCATTACTGGCAGTTCCATGACTACTATGGCTTCATTTTTGGTATTGATGTTTATGCGTTACCGTATAGGTTTGGATATGGGTTTAGTGTTGGTTAAAGGAATAGCGCTAAGTCTGATTGCTGTAGTTTTTCTACTTCCAGCACTGATTATTTTTCTGGATCCCTTAATAAACCGAAGTAGTCATCCTTCATTTTTCCCTCGCTTGGCAGGTTTGTTTAATGGCATCATTAAACTAAAAATTATTGTTCCAGTCATATTTCTACTCATTATTATACCCTCGTACCTGGCTCAAAATTCCAATCATTTTCTATATGGGGAAGCTGCCGCTTCAGCAGATGACGGCACAGTTACGGGTAGAGATAGCTATGCTATGGAGTCAGTATTTGGTCGATATAATCCACTGGTTTTAATGGTGCCCTCTGGTCAACAAGGCAAAGAAACTCAATTATCAGAAGAGCTTCAAGCGATGGATACTATACTTAGCGTACAAGCCCTTTCTACACTGGTAGATCCAGCGATTTCACGCAATATGTTACCCCTGGACTTGCTAAGAAATTTTGAACACAATGGGTATTCCCGTCTAATCCTATATTTGGACACCCCAGTAGAAAGTGAGTCTGTCTTTTTACTCATCGAAGAGATAAAAGAAATCACTCAATCCTATTATGACGATAGCTACTATATGATTGGAGCTTCTTCCAGTATTGCAGATATCAAGAAGGTAGTGGAATATGATTTTGTAGTCATTAATTTGGTATCGATTTTAGCTATAGGGCTGATTTTACTTCTAATTTTCCGTTCGCTAATAATACCTTTTTTACTAATTTTTGTTATCGAAGCTGCCATATGGATTAATATGGCTATACCCTATTTTACAGGAACTCCCCTAATATTTATTGGTTTTATGATAGTTAATACGGTACAGCTGGGTGCTACTATCGATTATGCGATTCTTTTGACCAGTCGGTATACCGAAAACCGCAAGAGAATGGATAGAACTTCCTCTATCAAAGAAGCATTAAACAGTTCAGGCATATCAATTATTACTTCAGCATTGATAGTTGCTGCAGCAGGTATTTGCCTAGCCTTGGTTTCTGCTATTTCAGGAGTTTCTTCTATTGGGCTACTTATTGGCAGGGGAGCTCTAATTTCCTGCTTACTTGTATTGCTGGTTCTTCCCCAGTTTTTATACTGGGCAGACCCCTTAATCTCAAAAAAAACAAAATTGAAAATTAATCATCGGAAAGAGGTTTAAAATGAAAAAAATTTTACCCAGATTCTTAGCTGTGGCCACCTTGTGTTTGATCTTTATGTTGAGCAGAGCAACTGCGTCGCCTCCAGGGTTTGAAAAGATCCAAAATGCTTTAGCCAGCCAAAAGTCTGAAACCATTTACGTCTCGCTTGATCATAGCGGTGGTCTTGAAAATATAAGTGTAGTTAATGCATTTCCGCAGACTAACACTCGAATAGTAGATTATGGCGCATACCAGAAAATTACCAATCTTTCAAATACTCTTGAGCCTTTGATTCAAAGCGACAAAATAACTTTTGATCTTACTACAGAAGAAAGCAGGTCCGAACCTTTTTACTATGAAGGACAGCTAAGCAAGATTGAACTTCCATGGATAATTACCCTGAACTACATTCTTGATGGGAAAATGGTGAATGCCAAGCAAATAGCCGGAAAAACAGGGAATCTTAGCATGATGATCCAGGTTCAACAAAATCCAAATAGTCCTGAGTTTTTTCGTGAGAACTACTTGGTACAAATTCTCATTCCATTCAATATGAGAACAGTAACTCACCTTTCAGCTCCAGAAGCTTCCCAAATGGTTGCTGGAAGCACCAACTATCTTTCCTATATCGTTCTTCCCCAGCTTAGTCAGAGTTTTGTTCTTAGTGCTACAATTCATGACTTTGAAATGGAAGCGATTGAATTCACAGCCCTTAAGATTAATCCACTTAGCATCAAACTGGAGGGTCAGGGAATATCAAGCCTGGCACTCCTTGTACAAGGATGGGAAGAAATCTACCAGGCGATGGAAAAAACTAAAAATGCAACCATTGAGTCTGAAGATGCTTTGAAGCAGTTTAATCAGGAAATATTCACCATGGCCATAAGTGCTACTTTATTGGTTCAAGGTCTTGAGCAGTATGAACAGGCTAGTCTTGAATTGTCCAGAGATCTTCCCAGGCTTACTCAAGGATCATCTCAAATCAACCAAGCTTTAACTGACTTGGCTGATGGTTCCAAAAAGCTTGGAAGTGCTTACCGAGAGATGGAACAAGGGTTGGAAAAAATCTTGGAGCCAAAGGAAAAACTTCGTGAAATTGCTTCCAAATATTTTTTTATCCCCAATGAAGAGGTGCAAACCATGGCTTTTGCTTTAGCTGCCCTCCTGAACGGAACCGAGAAACTATATGCAGGCATGATGGAAGCCAACTCCCATTATGAATCTATGTCTGAGGGACTTATCAAGTTATCTGATGCTTACACCCCAATGAACCAGGGAATCACTCAGATGGCAGAAGGTCTTCCGATGATGATCCGGGAAGGTCAGGCATTGTTCCAGGGAAGCGTAGCTCTCATGAATGGCTTACCACAACTTAGCCAGGGGATGGATGAGTTTTATCAGGGCTTTAGACAGCTTCCTTCTGGTGTCTCTCAACTTTATGACGCTCAGGGTCAGATCCTTAACGGATTATACGTAGTTGAGAGCACGATGAGTGGTATGTTTAATTCAGAAGAAAAAGGCAAGTGTGTTTCCTTTGTATCTCCTGAAAAAAACCAGGTGGAATCGGTTCAATTTATCATGCGCACTCAAGCAATAAAAGCACCTAAAGTCTCAACCGAAGATATAAAACAATCAAGTAAAATGACATTCTGGCAAAAACTCATTGCTTTATTTATACCTTCCAAAGATTGATAAGGGGGGGGCAGTAACCCTGGCTTAAACCATGTTGTATCAATTCTCCGGTTTAACTACCGCTGGAAGTATAATGTCGAAGCCCTAGGGAAAAAAACCATTGAGAAAGTAACCAAAAAACCCATCCCGTCAAAGGTATTATCCATACAGACCAGCCTGGTATACTATAAACACTTTGCTTTCCAATGAGGTGAACCAAAGGAAAATAACTTACTGCTCCAAGGGGAACGATGAAAAGAAAAAAACGCTGTATGGCCAAGGGATAAATACTTATAGGAAATTGAACTGCCTCCACTCCCCCATAAGTAAACAAATTTCCAAGTTCAATAGATTCAGTTGTCCAAAAGCAGAGCGTTGCCTGCAGGATAACTATGGCTTGAAATAACAAAAAAGCACTCAAACCTGCCCAAACTATAAGTAGTATATTGATAAAACCAAATGGTATACCCAGGCTGATCCAAGCCCAAATAGCCACTATTAATCCATGGAAAAATCTTCCCACCCTCCGTATTGTTAACTCTTTAGCCGAAACCTGAAGTAATAAAGGTACCGGACGAAGTAGCATACGGTCCAATTCACCTGTTTTTATTAGCATTGGCATGACATCAAATCCTCTCGATAAAGAATCAGCTAAAGCAAAAACTACATGAATAAAACCATAAAACAATGCAACCTCAGCCAAAGACCAGTTCAATAAACTATCAAACCGGTGAAATAGCGCTAGCAATACGAGAAACTCAATACCAGTAACCATGAATTGACCCAGTGATAGCATTATTATGGATGCTCGGTATTGCATTTGTGACATAACAGAGCTTGCCAAAAAGGAAAAATAGATCTTTATATTGCTCATTTATCCTCCCTGGACCACCAATTTGCGAAGACCAATTCGCAGGATAAAGTAACCGATAAACCATAATAAAAGAATCCAGGCAAGTTGGAAAAGTATTGAAGGCAACAGATGCTCCATCTGTAGTTCACCCAAATAAAAGCGATTGGGAAGATCAATGATGCCTGCAAAAGGCAAGTATCTAATGAGATCTCTTGCGGTATCAGGAAATATAGCCAAAGGTATCATTTGCCCTGAAAGCAGATAACTGCAAGCAATCATTAACTGACTGATACCTTCCCCTGATATGGTCCATAAAAGAGAGATATTGAGCAGATTAGTAATCACCGAACTCAAAACAACAGCCATGCAGATAGTTAGTAGCCAGGAAAAAAAAGCAAAACCTGAGGAAGGTCCACGAAACCCAAAAAATAGACTACTTATCACTGCTACAGGAAAAAATCGTAACAAGGTTGGAGCAATTTTGGATGCTAAGGATCGACTCAGCCATATAAAGTATAAATCCATAGGTTTGATAAGCTCATAAGCCACCTGTCCAGAACGGATTTCTCGCACAATTTCAGTATCTGGAGCAAAAGGAGCTAAGCGTAACGTCGCTTCAACCAGCCATACATATATTACAGCTTGCTCAAAGGGCATCGGAGGGGGGAGAGTAGAGGATGCATAGAAAGCTTTTAACAAATAAATTCTCAAGAGCCCAAAAAAGACTTGCACAAAGGTTCCTGAAATAGCAGCTTCCCTGTATTGCAATAAGGATTGCATGTGTCCAAGAAAAAAAGCATAATACTTAATCATAGTTTTTGGTTTCTTTATATAGTTTTAGCACGATTTCTTCGATTCCAGGCTGTTCGATGATCAATTCTTCAATCCCTTCCATTGAGGATAAGCTAGTCAGAATCTCTTTGAGAGAAATCTTTCTTGTATCAATTGTCAAGCATAGGCTTTCTCCTTGCTCTTCAATGAGATAGGAGGGGAAAAACTGCATAAGGGTTAGTTTTGAGACTCCTTTTAGTTTGATGCTCCTTTCTGAAATATCTTCACTAAGAAAAGCTTTCAACGTTGTATCTCTGAGAATGCATCCATGATTAATAAAAAGCATTCTGGTGCAAAGAGCTTCAACATCCCATAAATCATGGGAAGCCAATAGGATGGTTTTGCCTTTTTTGGTGTTTAACTGTTTAAGAAATGAACGTAGATCGCATTTTGTTTCGGTATCCAAACCGATGCTTGGTTCATCCAACAGAAGCAAATCAGGATTGTGCAGGAGAGAAGCAATTAAGTCAGCACGCATCCTGAGCCCCAGGCTCAATTGTCTGACAGGTACCGAGAGCCAGGGCCCCATGTGTAGTAAATCAATCAAAAACCTTAATCCTCTCTGAAAATCGTGGGTAGGTATGGAGTAGACCATTTTCAGCAGATCAAAGGATTCCTGAAGGGGTAAGTCCCACCATAACTGAGTTCGTTGTCCAAAAACTACTCCAATATGCTTGACATGTTCTATACGTTGTTTCCAGGGGGTGCGATCCAGAATTGTACATGAACCACTGGTAGGGGTAAGGATACCGGATAAAATTTTTAAAGTAGTGGATTTACCAGCACCATTGGGACCGACAAATCCAATGCATTCGCCTTCATATACCGAAAAGCTAATATCTTTTAAAGCTTCAATCAAAACGTGATTTCGCCTAAAAAGACCCTTAATTGATCCTTTCATACCCTTGTCTCTTTTTGATACAAAGTAATTTTTAGACAAGTTTTCAACCTTGATGATCGCATTATTCATGTATCAACTCCTGGATTCAAACCAATACTCAAAAAAACAAAGAATCATTTTACCAAAAGCTATTGTGTTGTCAAAATACCCCCTTGACACGAGTATTAATACGCCTATCCTAAATGCGAATGATTTGCATTTGCACGAGGAGGCTACGATGAAGAAAAATGTAATTTTAGTGTGCATGTTAGCTTTATTTATATCTTCATTCTTTGCATGTTCCAAAGGGGGTGCAGAAAAAATGCCTCAAAAACCCATTATTGCTGTCAGTATTGTACCCGAAAAGACCTTTGTCCAGGCAGTATGTGGAGATTTGTGGGATATCGTTGTTATGGTCCCCCCTGGATATAGCCCCGAAAGCCACGAACCCCTCCCAAAAGATATCGAAAAATTTCATCAGGCTTCCTTGTTTTTTACCATTGGCGTCCCTGTGGAGTCAGCCAGCTTGCTGGAAGAAGCGAAAAAAGTACCTTCGATGAGTGTTATTCCGCTTCACAAAAAAGTAGCAGAGTATTATTCAGACAAAGAGTTTTCCCCAGGCAATCGCGACCCTCACATCTGGTTGTCTCCCAAAAGAGTTATGCTTATGGTTCAGCATATTTCTAAAGTATTAATACAAGAAGATCCTGATAATGCCTCAAAATACCAGGAAAATGCCCTGCGTTTCGTGGAAGAACTGGCACGCCTGGACAAAGAAATCCAAGCGCTCCTGGATCCCCTGGAAAACAAAGCTTTTTTAGTTTTTCACCCCGCTTTTGCCTATTTTGCCAGCGATTATTCCCTGACCATGTATTCCTTGGAGGAAGAAGGAAAAGAAGCCAATCCTAGCCATATGATCAATATGATCCAACTTGCTAAAGAAAAAGGAATTAAAGTAATTTTCTATCAGGAGGAGCACGCCAGCCAGCAGGCTCAAACTTTTGCCAATGAAATTAAGGGCACTGCAGTGTCTTTGGCTCCTCTTTCTCCCGATTATCATGCAAATCTAAGATTGATGGCGCAGTCGATTGCTAATGCCTCCAAATAATCCCCCTGCACTGGAACTTAAGAATGTTTCGGTTTATTACGGCAAGCATTGTGCCTTGGAGGACATTTCCTTTTCTCTCCAGGATAACGATTATTTAGGCATCATTGGTCCTAATGGAGGGGGCAAAACTACCCTTCTCAAGGCTATATTAGGCCTAATCAAACTTGAGCAAGGTCAAATCAGGATATATAGCGAAGAACTAAACTATCAAAAGGTTTCCCTGGGCTATGTTCCGCAAAGCACCTTCGTAGAAAGATCATTTCCAGTATCGGTATTGGAAGTCGTTTTAATGGGTTTGCTTCCATCGAGTCTAAAGATGTTTCAGCGCTATTCTTCCCAGGACATGATCCTTGGCAGGCGTCTCTTATCTCAAACAAGCATACTTCATCTTCAAAATCGAATGATATCCGAGCTTTCAGGAGGGGAGTTTCAAAAACTTCTCATTGCTCGAGCATTGGCAACGAATCCTCGCATCCTTCTGCTGGATGAGCCTACGGCCAATGTTGACGCAAGCTCTCGGGATCAAATATTTACCTTGTTAAAAGAATTGAATCGTTCCATGACCATTATCCTTGTTTCTCATGATTTATCTGCTATCTCTGCTCATGTGCGCTCCCTGGCATGTCTCGACAGAAAGCTGGTTTATCATGGCTCTTCGGAGTTGACTGACCCTATTGTTCAACAACTCTATGGGTGCCCAGTAGATTTATTGGCCCATGGAGTTCCTCATCGCGTGTTAAAAACCCATGAGGGGCACCACTGATATGAATGCTCTATACTCCTTGCTCCAGTATCAATTCATCCAATACGCCATCCTGGCAGCTATCTTTGCCAGTATCATCAGCGGAATAGTAGGGGTTATTGTAGTAGAAAAGAAAATGGTCATGATGACTGGGGGTTTGGCTCATGTTGCCTTTGCTGGAGTCGGTCTGGGTTTTTTTCTAAACCTACCTCCCATCTATGGGGCATTTTTGCTGAGTTTGCTGTTTTCCTGGATCATGATGATGATAACTAAAGCTTCCTCCATTCAACTCGATTTACTGATGGGAATTTTTTGGTCCAGCGGAATGGCATTGGGTGTTTTTTTTATTGCCCTGACTCCAGGCTATCCCCCTCATTTAGCCTCCTATTTGTTTGGCAATATCTTAGCTATCTCACGCTCGGATTTGAACTTAATGATGGTCATAGCTTTATTCATCTTATTCATTGTTGTTTCCTGCTTTCCCTATTGGAAAGCATTTCTCTTTGATCAAGAATTTACCAGGATCAAAGGAATCAAAACAGTTTGGATGGAATTTATGCTTTTTACTCTAATAGCGATGGCAGTCGTTGCTTTGATAAAAGTTACAGGAATCATTTTATCCCTGGCATTGCTCACTATTCCCACTGCTATTTCAGCAAAGGGAAGCCCCAGTTTGGGTGGAAGAATGATCTGGTCTGCAGGTATTGGCATGATACTTTGTTGGGGTGGATTAGCCTTGTCATTTCTATGGAATATTCCTTCTGGCGCTACCATAGTTCTCTTATCTTCAGGAGTTTTTGCCCTGGTATATGCTGTTAAAAAAGGAGCAAACTCGTGCAATCGATGAGCACCTATAAAGACCTATTTACTTCCAAAGGGATAAAAAACACTACACCTCGTCAAAAAATATTTGCCCAACTTCAAACCCAGAACAAGCCTCAAACCGCAGAACAGATTCACCTGAAACTCAGCGAAGAAAGTGTTTATATTAATCTCTCGACCGTGTATCGGGTATTAGAGTTGTTTGTACAGAAAAACCTTGCTCAAAAAAGTTTCACAGTCAGCGAAAGAAAAATGTATTTCATGCCTATAGGCAAGGTCCATCAGCACTATCTAGTTTGTTTAACCTGCAGCAACAAGCACCCTATCGCTCATTGCCCCATCAAAGACCTGCTAAAGACCCTTCAAAAAGAAAGCAACTATAACATCCATGGACATGAGCTAATGCTCTATGGCTATTGCCCCGACTGCCAAAAAAAATCTCAATGAGACACAGGGACGGGGGTGTTGACTCATTTAAACAAGATTATAAACCCTCATAATATCAAGGTATAGTATCGATCGCTAGATCATAATAGTTATCAATAAATAAAAATAAGCTACCTTTTTTAAGTACGGTAAGAATAGGCTATCATTAGCTTTCTTTGCCATTTTTAAAAATAATGAATATATTGCACCTTTAAAGAATGTGCATCAAGATGTCTGCTGATGGACTCAAGCGTTAATAAACTCTATATTAATTTAAATACCGAACGAGTTACTGATATGACAAGTAGTCCCATCATAACTGATTTAAGTGACGTATATTTTTGAGTCAATACCCCCGTCCCTCTGACTCAAAAGAATAAACCAAAAATATGTTGCTATTCTCCAGATAGTAGTTAAAATAGCTACTTAGTGGAGAAAAGTATGCAAATGCAAAATGAAGTATATCTGGATTATGCCTTAATGATCGATCGCTACAAGGATTATGCTTATCCGAAATCAAAAATAAGCCAGCTTGTGCGCAATGGAAAGCTCATTCGCTTGCGGAGAGGGCTTTACATCGATGCTGAATCACAAGACTATTCATTAAAAACCCTGGCTAATTTAATTTGTTTTCCTTCCTATATTTCATTTGAATATGCCCTCAGCTATTATGGTTTGATTCCAGAGCAGGTAAAATGGCTTACATCTGCCTCTTTTCAAAAGCACAAAAGCAAAATCTTTCGTACCCCTCTGGGCAACTTTATTTATCACGACATTCCTTCAACAGTCTATGCTCAGGGTATTCATCGGATTGCAGAGGATGAAAAGCACCCCTTCCTTATTGCTTCCATGGAAAAAGCAGTACTCGATACCTTATCCAAAATACGAGGAGTGCGTTCGATGAAAGCCATGGAGCAGTTGATACTAGACGATCTTCGAATGGATCTTGATCTGATAATAGATATGGACCTTCCCCTGCTTGGTTTTTTAAGTTCCCAATACCATCAAAGCAATGGACGACTCTTTTATCAATGGCTGAAAGGTCAACAATAATGAACACTTTACTGCGAGAACTACTTTCAAAATATCAGGCACGTTCAAAGGAGGATCTAAAGCATGCTGCTTTGGAAATCATCCAGGAAATAGTTTTACTAGGACTTTCCAAGAGTGATTTTTTTCAGAAAGCAGTTTTTTACGGTGGTTCTGCGCTTCGCATTATTCACCAACTGGATCGCTTTTCGGAAGATTTGGATTTTTCTCTCATGGAAAAAGATGTGAATTTTGATATAAAAAACTATTTTGACCCTATCCAACAGAGTCTTCAAGCCTATGGTTTTCAAATGGATTTGAATATTAAAGAAAAAAACAAGATTTCCCCCATTCAGTCAGCTTTTTTAAAAGGTAACACCCAAAAGCATTTAATCAGTATATTTCCCTTAGAATCCAAGCTATCTTTTTCATCCAATGATTTGCTAAAAGTCAAACTGGAACTCGACACTGACCCACCTTCCGGAGCTTCAACCGAGACAAAATACCTTCTCAATCCACTACCATTTAGTGTGAAGGCTTATTCTCTTTCCTCGATTCTAGCTGGCAAGATTCATGCCATGCTCTGTAGGAAATGGAAAAATAGGATAAAAGGAAGAGATTTTTTTGATTATTTATGGCTTTTATCCAGAGGTGTACCAGTAGATCTCAACCATCTTGAGCAGCGCTTAAAGCAGAGTGGTAACCTACAAAAAGAGTTAGGTTTAGATAGAAATGCTTTGCTGGAGCTGTTAAAAAACAGATTTGCCGAACTTGATTTTCACCAAGCAATCATCGATGTACAACCTTTTACAGGAAGAGGATATGATTTCTCTATTTGGTCTTATGAGCTATTTTGGCAGGCAACACGAACATCTTTGAGACATTCTTGACTCATAACTTAAGCACATAAGTTTTCTAAATGACCTCTTGACATACCTAATTCATTTAGGTATTATATGCATAGATGATTTAGGTAAGGAGGTATTCTTATGAATGACTTATCTCGAGAGCTGATGGCTGCGACTACCAAACCGATACTCCTATCCATCCTTTCCCAAGGAGAAAACTATGGCTATGAAATTATCCGCTTAGTCCATTGCCTGAGCGAAGGTAAGCTGGAGTGGAGCGATGGCTTAATCTACCCAGTCCTGCATCGCCTGGAAGAACAAAAATTGATCTCCTCTCGCTGGATTCGCCAGGAAAACCAAAAAATGCGTAAGTATTATCGTCTCACCAAAACAGGTCTAGCAGAGCTGTGCAAAGAAAAAGAGCAATGGGCAAAAGCCAATGCCCTAATGCAACAGCTACTCAACGGACTACCATGTTCCAGTTAGCCCAATCCATCGAAAGCTGGAAAAAGCAGTTTTATTATCGAAAAGGCATCACTCCCTGGGATATCTATGAGCTTGGTCAGCACCTGGAAGAAGAGATTGCCCTTCATCAGAATAAAGGACTCAGCGATGAAGAATCCTTTCAATTAGCCACCGAACACCTGGGCAAACCGGAAACCATCGAAAACGAATACAGCAAACTTGATCGGAGCAAGAAAAAAGGGATTTCGCTAAGTATACTCTTCAATCTTTTTAGGAGTATTTTCAGTCAGTACAGTTTAACGCTATGGATTTTCTTTGTCATTTTGAATGCAATATTTGTTATTCAATGGGGAATATATAATCATTTTTTGATCACTCCAGGAGTTGAAATTCTAAGAGTATTGTTGATGATATCCATTTTCCTTTTGGTAGGAGTGTTTTCATTTTTTACTTTAGCGATGGCGCAATTTAAAAAAATGCCTTCTCTTGCTAAAATCATGAAACATTTCCATTGGCTCGTATTATTTGTTTTCTTAGATTATATGATACTATTTACGAGTTTATTGTTAGGTGTATTTTTCATTATTCCAGGCTTATGGTTTTATAGTCGGTTTTTTCTTGCCCCCTGGATTATTCTGAATGATTCTCCCAATCTTATAACATCTTTAAAAATGAGCTTTTGGCTTAGTTCAATTCATCCGTGGCAAATGCTTTTTTTCAGTATGGTGCACTTTTTGTTCTTATTGTTATGGTACTACATGATGCAAAATTCATTGCACTTACTCTATCAAGCAAGCTACATAATCTGTAAAACCATAATTATTGCTTTGATTTATTATTATCTTACCACTGTGCCAACTATCGAGAAAAGCTGGAAGGAATCATAGAAATGAAATCTCTCTCATTTGCTTGCATTATATGTGTATCAGTTTGCTTGTGCTTGATTTTTGTTGTCTCATTTATGCCAATCCTTCCCAAAGCTTCATGCAATGAAAAGTACAATAATAACAAAGATTTATGGAGTATTAATGTTAATAGTGGATTGCATACCAATTTCGCAAGAAATTCCGATCAAGGAAGGAAGATTCTACAGCCAGCAATCAAAGCATCGTCTAATGGAAATATTGTTTTCATTTCAAAAGATCATATTCTATATCGATACAACTCCCAAGGAAAGCAGTTAAGTGCAAAACGCGTTCCAGTCTTAATTGATCAGTCAACAAATTCCATACTGGAATCAATGCTTATGTTGTTTAAAAAAAGTCTTCACGAGTTAATGAACATTGATTTTAATTTTAAAAAATCCCTTGTTCCAGAAAATGTTGTATTCCATGAATATGTTGATGGAGTCACGCTTATCGGTTCAAAACATTTCATCGCAGCGTATGACTCAAAAAATCGACTGCTTTGGAAAAAAAAGGAAACTGGAATGATCGATTCCCAGAATTATGAGTTTGCCTTAATGCTAGGTGTTTACGAGAAATTTTCCAGATTAAAAGCTGTAGATTCGCATGGACAAGTGAAGTGGAGCATAGAAGAAAAAGGTGCATTAGATAAAGTTTGGTGTGAAAATGATGAACTGTATGCATATTTTATCCATGATAACAAAAGCTGTTTAGTTCGTATAGATAAAGGTTTTAACAAGCATTATCTGTTTTCAGAAAATGACATTCCTGATCCAAAGCTTGAAGCGTCATACAATGACTATGTGTTAATGTTCAGCCTAAGCAATAGAAAGACAAACAAACCAAATCCACTAACTGGGGGCGAAACGGTAATACAAGGAGTTGTAACCTATGATCCTGCTTCTTTTTACATATTCCCTCAATTCCGTACTATATCCTATCAGGGAGGAGTATTAGTAAATGCCAACCAAATATCATTTGGAAAACTTAACGAAAAAATAAAAACCATCATTAATGATGACGATGAGATATACCTAATGCTATTGTCAATAGAAATATGTACCACAAAATTAACCAAAGAGTGTACCACCTTTAACGAAACGTTTTGAAGCTTGAATAAGCTTCATTCCTCCTTCCTTTTAGAGCTATTACTCTTACGTTTTAAACTTTCTTCAATACGAAAACTATTTCCTTTAAACAGAACGATGCGGCTATTATGTACCAGGCGATCCAGAATGGCTGCAGTCATTCGTTCATCATGGAAGATTTGTGTCCATTCGGAAAATTCCAGATTTGAACTTAATAGAATGGATCCTCGTTCATAACGATCTGAAATCACTTGAAACAAAAGCTGGGTAGTGACTGCAGAGAGCTGTACATAGCCCAACTCATCAATGCAGAGTACTTGGATCTTACGGAGTTTATCTAAAAACTTCTGCAACTGACGCTCTGATTGACTTTCAACCAATTGATTTCCCAGTTGAGCTGCCGTGATAAATAAGGTGGTATAGCCTTGCAAACAGGCTTGATGGGCTAACGATAGAAGTAAATGAGTTTTCCCCAATCCCTGGCCCCCCAGGAAAAGCACATTGCTTGCTTCCGATACAAAACTTAAGCTATGGAGCTCTTGCATTTCAGCCCGGGATAAAAAGGGAGCTCGTTGAAACTGGAACTGATCCAGGGTCTTTACCTGAGGAAGCCTGGCTTGTTTCAGCAACTTATGATATCGACCATTTTTACGATGAAGGATTTCTTCTTCCATTAACTTCAGCAGAAACTCTTCGTAGGTCCACTGCTGTTGTCTTGCTTCTTCACAAAGGGTTTGCACCTGTTTGCCTAATCCTGCCAGTTTACATTGCTTTGCATAGTTAAGCACTTGGCTCATCTGGGCTTGTTTGACTACTTCTGCAGGGGAAAGCTTCATAATACTTCCTCCTTTCCTGAGGCCAGGAGGCAAGTATATTCTTGTAAGGAAGGTTTTTCCCAATGATAGGATTCCAGCCCATAAGTTGCTAATATTTCTTCTGCCAGGGGTGGAGCTTGGATTTTTACCTCCTGCTGCTCCCGTAAACAACTGAGTACTTCCTGGTAACTGTAACGGTATTCCTTCGAAAGCGAGCGAAGCAACTTGGCAATCGCTTCAACGCCATAGGTTTCGGTTAAGCGAAGAATGGCAATGAATTCACGCGTTCCTTTGGACTTGGACATCACTTTAGCCTGCAAACCCTGATGATACTGGGCATAACAAGGAGGTAGGTTCCAGTCATGAATGACCTTGGCTTCGTCATAGGCTCGTGCTTTCTTCTCCAGGAGGGAGAGAAAATGGTAGGGATCCAGGTGTTCATGGTTTTTCCCAAAAAGCCGATCGTGCTGAGCGATCACCTGATCCTTTTTAACGATCACCACCTGAAAAGGATAACATTTGACCATCACACGTTGCCCCACATAGGGGGTAGGAACCGAATAACGGTTGCTTTCCAGATGCACTAATTGATAGGTGTCCACCTTGGCTTCAAGGATGCGAGCACTCTCAAATTTCTCCCGTAAGGGAAGGAACTGAGTTTGATCCTCGAGCAAGAGTTCTTCCCAGCTTCGACCTTCAAAGGTTTGACTTTGCATGCGTTGCTGGCATTGCTGCTTTAGCTTTTCATTCATGGAAGCAAAGCCTGTAAAAACGGGCTTGGGTTTGAAATAATTATCTTTGATATATAGTACCAGCCGTTCCACCCGACCTTTTTGATTTCCCTTACCTCCGGCACAAAATCGGGCCTCAAAGCAGTGATAGGACTGGAAACGCAGAAAACTATCCTGCAGGATGCGTTCTTCTCCTGGAAGGATTTTTTTAACTGCGGGTGTGAGATTGTCAAAAACGATATGACGGGGAATCCCGCCATAAAAGATAAATGCCTCGCTTAATCCTTCAAAGAAGTATTCGGTGGAACAGCGAGGATAAAGCTGTACAAACTCTACTTTACTCCAGGCCAGTTTACAGCAAAAGAAAAACATCTTGCGAGGAATCCCCTGATCCAACAGCTGGATTTCTCCAAAATCCACCTGCAAATGGCTTTGTAAAGCAAGCAGTTTCAGAAAAGCTTCTTTCTTTGCATGACCTTGCTCCTGCTCTATTTGACGCGTTTGCCAGGTAAAAGCTTCATAGGATCCTGGATATCCTTCTTCCTTGAGCAGGGTATACATGCGAAACTTAGTGAGTTGATCTTCTTTTTTGGCTTTCCAGTTTTCTTCCAGCTTGTTCTGGATGCGCTCTAAATAATCTCCATTGACGGGCTTGGGCTTGGGAACTTTACGGACATAGGCTGCATTGTCGTTTTGGATAGCTCGTTTTACGGTATTGCGATGGAGCTTGCAATGCCGGGCAATGGCTCGAATGCTCCATCCTTGGTTGTAATGTAAAAAACGGATATAATTGTGTTGTGCCATCTCAATCATCTTTCTACTCCTTATTCTTTTGGCTATGTTCAACCAAAAGTATACAAGGAGATTCAAGGGTTGGGGTGGTACACTTTTATATTGCTCGTTAATCAAAATTGGCATACATTTATGTTAACATTAACAGATATCATCATGGATCGTTTAAGGAGATATTTACACTGGGACGAAAGTGATTCCAAAATATATGCAATGAAATTAATCAACATTCATTTCGATTCATTGGATTTTGACTATTTATATGCCAAAGCACCTGAATGCACTGAGGAAGAAAACTTAATTCGTGATTGGGTAGAGCAGGTAGAAAATCTTTAACAAAAGATTGAGATAGAGGGACGGGGGTACTGACTCATTGTTATAAATGACCATAAGCACTCATAAATACGACGTAAACAGCGTAACTTGAAATATATACAATCACCTTAAAGACTATAAACTCAGACAAATATACTTCGAAACAAAAGCCAATAAAGCCACATGAATAAAGAAAAAATACCTGATGTTACTGATTTTAAAAAAACTTAGAAAA